>ERZ651776.2042-NODE-2042-length-22864-cov-21.936148_pt1 | contig 22864 bp, 23 predicted proteins | sample MGYA00514761_ERZ651776 | MGnify/ENA metagenome assembly ERZ651776 | reverse complement strand
GCAACACAACTCAAAATTTACTGGCAGAAATTTAAGACACAGCCCAAACACTGTCTGGAGACCCGATTGATGTTTGCCAATCAAACAGTCTTGCAGCATTGTGATCCTGAACCAGTTGGAGAGATGAAATGCGTAAGGCCTTAATTGCTGGGGTTTTCGGTGCCGGTTTGTTGGGTGGTTGTGGAACAACATATGCAATCCCTACGGCTGCCGACTTGGAAATAAGTACAGCCACTCAAATGTTTGAGGAAGCAAGGCGCAACAAAGCTCGTACAATACTCCCAACCAGCGCAGCACAAAAAAGATTTTTCCGTGTTATGCAGCGAGTAAAACCGGTTGGCAAAAAAGTTTGTGAAGAGGTTACCGTAGATCTAGAAGATTTTATTTGTGACGTTGATATTCAAATCGATACTAAAATGTCCGTTCGCAACGCCTACTTCACATATATCGACGATGCACCTGTGATTAGAATGTCGATGCCACTTCTTAAAGATACTGAAAGTGACGATGAAGTCGCATTTGTTATGAGCCATGAATTTGGCCATTTAATTGGGCGGCATATAGATAAACAAAAAAAGCAAGCTTTGACTGGTGCAATTATCTTGGGCGCCATTACCGCATATGGGAATGCTTATGCTGCCTCAGCAGGACAGTATTATGATCCAAATGATGTGACTAGAAGTATGGAGCTTGGAGCAGCCGTTGGTTCTAAGGCCTATTCTCAAACTTATGAATTGGAAAGTGACACGTTAGGCACTTATATTGCGCAATTGGCTGGTTACGACCCTGTAAATGGCGCCAAATTCTTTGCTCGTCCTGAAGACGTTCGTACGAGAGCAGGAAACCTATCATTTTGGGGTACTCATCCACCGAACGAAAAACGTCTAGCCACAGTTATTGCCACAGTAAATTTGCTTGAGAAAAATGGAGGAAGGCTAAAGCTAAAGTAGTTCAACTATCTTTACTCTCAGAACCTTCAAAACCAGAAGTGACGGGTACGTTTCCAGCAACTCATATTGTAGGTAACTTCTTACCCCTCATCCCTGCATGGCATAACGTGGGGACGGGGCTGAGGCTCCCTAGGACTTGCTCAACTGAGGGTTCAGGGTATCTTCTGAACATAGGTAGCCTATAGACACCAACCTCTCTGTGAGCAAAACTATGCATCTCTTGAACGCTCTCTGACGTACCTCGTAGGCTGTAGCATCCGGTCGAGTCACCACTTTTGTATTAAAACTAGTTTTGAAATTTAGGGCGGTATTAAGAAGCAAGCTCCACAAAGATCTTATCAACCTCTGTTATAGGTTTGTGTTCCAAATGTATTTGTCGCAGTCCCTTTAAAAAATTATCTATTAGGCCCTTATCATCCCCGAGATAGGCTTCAATCGGCTTAACAAATATTTGGCTTGGATGATGGTGCGTATCGGCCCAATGCGCCAAATTAAATATGATTGGGATAAACTGGATGGCGGATTCCGTTAGGCAATAAAACTTTTTTTGCGAATGAGTCTGATCTTTTGACACAGTTAATAAGCCAATATCCATCAGACGTTTTAATCGTTTGGCGAGAGTTCCTGACGAAATGCCTTCTACGTTTTTCTTAAACAGATGATTAAAATTCCGGCGGCTAAGTATAGCAATGTCCCTGAGAATTATGAGCGACCACTTATCGCCAATCAAATCCGCAGCGAGACCGATCGGGCAGACATCTCTTTCAACGCTTCCTTGTATCACTCTGAACACCTTTAATTATAAAACTAGTTTAGCAAAGTTAGTGTATTTTCGTTAATGATGCAATTTAAGACGTTTGAGAGACCTGATAAAATCAAAAGACAGAGGATTGGACACAACATGAAAGCGCACCCAAAACACATGACTGCATATGTGGAATTAGAAATCACAGATTACAAAACATTTGAGCAGTTGGTTAAGGATTGGTCAGTCACTGAACAGGGTTGTTCCGGCACTTTAATGTTTGAATGGTATATTTCAGAGTGCAAAAGCAAAGCCACGCTTATCGAAACATTTGCTGACGAAGAAGCACAGGCGGTTCATATGAAAAATATTGAGACGTATGGCGAAACTTTCATGACATGCACTAATCCACAAAAATTTACCTATTTGGGTGCGGTGACCGATGCCGTTAAAGAGCGGGTTGCTGCATTTGGGTTCACTTATCAAGTGATGCTAGGTGGATTTAGACGGTTATCATAGGCAGCGGTGCTGTCAGGCGAATGAGAACTCGCATCGGATTGCTGGCGCAGCTTTAATCTATGCGCTCAATAGTTGGCGCCACTCAGTAAGAGCGGCGGTAGCAGCCTCCGGAAATATTGGCTTTCCAATCTATGCGATTTGATGCTGTGTCACTGCCTGCGTACACCTTGACGATCTAGCTCTTTGTGGATGGCCACAAGATCGACGCTATCCAACTCTGCCTTAGATTTAACCGCTTGAGCTGCCGCTATACCAGCACCCTGGCCTGCAACTGCACAGCATGCCATGTTGCGTGTGGCTGCATGGGCGATGCGGTCCCCGCCGGTAGCGCGTCCTGCAACCAGCAATCCCTTGATCTTTTTCGGCAGCAACGACCGGTATGGAATGTGCATATAGCGCCCTGTTGTTGGCAAGATCAGGATGCCGTAGCCGTCAATGAATTCTGGATAAATGCCGATACTGTCTTCAAAACGGGCCTGATGACGCACATCCGCTTCAGTCATATTATACACCGCATCGATTTTGCGCGTGTCCCGTACACCCAATGTCATGCCAAAATTGCGTAGCCGAACGCTCTCACATCCTGGAGCAAAGCGGCGCAGCGCATCGATGGCCATCATCGCCTGACGTCGGCCTTCCATTTCAAAATGGGTCAGATCCCCTGGGTCGGTACCGTCGCAATTATCCAAATGTACGAGGTTCATATAGGTCATCTCACCGCTATCATGCACCGCGCCCCAAGTTCCAGAGATGGTCGTGAGATCGGAGGGAATGACCCCCATTTTGCGTGCCGTCTCAAATGGTTTCTTGAGGAAGGGCGAGAACATTTCGTCTTCCTTACCATCGGTCTCGACCGTCCATTCACCCGATGACCAATCCGAATAGGTTTGTGGGTTGGCCCGCACGTCTTCCATGAAGCGCGCTTTATCAACCCCTGCGACGTGGAACATAACGCTGGCGGCCTGCAATTCTTCCCGGGGGGGATGTGTCACAGGAGCCCCAGCCCGATGGGCAATATCTGCATCTCCTGTTGCGTCGATCACAACTTTTCCCAGGATAGCCTCGCGCCCAGCCTTGGATTCAGTGATTATCCCTGTGATTCTGTCGTTCTCGACGATCGGAGCGACGAATAGGCGGTGCAACATTGGCGTTATGCCAGATTCCTCAACCAACTGATCTGCAACAACTTTAAATCCCTCGCTATCAAGTTCGTAGCTTAACGACTGCGATTCTGGAACAGCGGCACCCATTGCTTTGGCCCGCTCCTCAAATTCACGCCCAATCCCGTTGGCCTCAACGGTCCTCTCGTGACGATACCAGGCAAAGCCCTCAACGCCAACGGTCGTAATGTTGCCGCCAAAGCAACCAAAGCGTTCCACCAGAGTAACCTCAACCCCCGCACGCGCCGCAGCCAAGGCTGCAGCCAAACCTCCCGGACCTGCGCCGACAACCAAAACATCTGTACGATGCACGACGTCAATTTTTCGGGATGGTTCGGTGATCTTCATTTTCGCTCTCACTGATTGGGTTTCGAGTCTTCAGTATCGGTGTTCGCAGGGCAACTCCAACTAATTTTGCAACCGGTTTGTGCATGTAAACGCCTCAGAAAGCGGCGATTGACGCTACTGCTGCAAACGACAGATTCGTCTCGCAAAAACAGCCATCGATGCAAAACGCGGCCAACGGCTACAATCTCCTGTAATGCTGATATTTCCACAATAAAGCGATATATCATATATCAATGTAAACTCTGCGCAATTGAGCTGTGCGGTAGAGCTGCTTTAGCAATCGGGCCTGAGCAGACCCTCGTGTAAGGTACAGCTAATGGCAGCTAACAGCCCAAACGAGCCGGTGCTGCATTATTGATGAAGAGCCACAGTGGGTGCCGCAGACCATTTCGTACTATCAATGATCTAAGGCGACACCGTTAAATACGTTGTTTGTAGTAGGTGTCCTTGTGGACAATTAGCCCATCCTTAAAGGTAAGAATATCCACGCTAAGATATTCCTCGGTTGTTCCATCTTTGTGTCGCGCCGTGCGGCGGTATTCGCAGTATGCCTTGGTCGCCGTCAACGCGCAATCAAGCGTTTCCCAATTCACGTTTTCCACCTTGTCAAATAGTCCAGAAAAGACTCTACGGATCACTTCAGCGCCTTCAAAACGAACGCCATGCGCGTCTGGGCCGATGGCATGGTCAAATGTTGCATCAGCGGCAAAAAACTTCATTACGGCATCAATGTCATTTGCGTTAAAGGCGTCGCCAACGGCATCCACTAATTCGCGTGTAATATCTGTCATATCATTATCCTTTCAGGCCAAGTATGGCGCAGGTTTTTGCAAAGAACGGGCTGGTTGGATCAGCCAATACGTTGAGTTCATCAAAGTGGTCCACATCCGGCACCACATAGATTTCCATGGGCCGCTCGTCGGTTGCAAACTTGTCTAGGTACATTTGCGACTGGCGATGAAATTCGGCTGTTTCTGCCCCGCCGACGACGACCATTTGCGGGGCATTTGTCAGCGGTGGATGATTGGTCATTGGGCTTTCGGCGTTTGCCTCGGCAGCGTCCATCCTAAGGTTAGCGTTAAGGGCGAGGGTCAGGCGCACAGGCTCCAAAAAACTAAGCGGAGATACGGGAATACCCGATTTTATGAGATCAGCTGGCAAGCCAGCATCGCGAGCAACCCAGTCGGTTGCCATCATCATCTGGGTCAGATGCCCTCCGGCGGAATGGCCCATCACCGTAATCCGGTTGCGGTTGATGCCCAACTTTGGGGCTTCGTGCCAGATGTATGTAAGTGCCTCACGAATTTCCTCAGAGATACGCGTCATCGTGACGCTCGGGCATAGATCATAGCCCACGACCACGACATTCGCTCCCGCTTTTACAAAGGCCGTCGCCAAGAAACTATAGATTGATTTGTCACCACGCTGCCAATATCCGCCATGGATCCAAATCAAGGTCGGCGCAGTTGCATCCCCGCACCGAAACACATCCAGCACTTGCTTTTCGCCAACCGCATAACGCACATCCAACACGCAATCGAGTGTATCACGTGCCACCTGACTGGCAGCGGTCCAGTCAGGGATCACGGTTTCCTCGTAATCGGGTCGACCTGCGCGTAGGTTATACTGAGCGTCGAACCAGTCAGGTTCATGCTCTTGGTGAAAAGTAAGGGGATCGGTCATACAGGTATCTCCGGATCGGGTGCGGCAAAAAAAGTGCCGTTACAATAGACAAATGGGGCGCCGGGCTGATGGGTGTAATTCTCCACCAATCCCAGCAGGATTTCGTGATCTTAGGCTTCGATACGAGCGCGCAGCGATAATCTTTCAGGTCCATCAAACGACCCCCTCGGATGCGCAGGCTTTTTCAAGGGCCGCCCATTCGTCAGGGTTAGTTCCAAAATGGCGCATCACGTGATCGCGGTAGGCTAGTCGCTCTGTTAGACGGTGATACCATGCCTCGACATGCGGCAATGTGGGGCGCTCGACATCAACATTAAAATAGCGATAGGCAATACAACCCAGCGGGATGTCGGCCATCGTAAAAGTATCACCACAGACGTAATCACGTTCGGTTAGATGCTGGTCCAAGATGCTTAGAGCGGCATGCGCTTCGTCTCGCAAGCCTGCTATTTTCACGGGGTCGCGGTCATCGGGTTGCGTGCGGACCGTTGCAAAAAACATATGGATGACGGGCATGAACGCCTTGCTGGCTGACCATTCCATCCACTGATCCGCAACAGCACGGGTTTGCGGGTCTGCCGGACTCAGTCCCCCCGCGCTGTAACGATCACAGAGATAACGCACGATAGCGAGACTTTCCCACAACGCAAAATCGCCATCCCTGATCGCAGGAATCATGCGGTTGGGATTGATCACTGCGTATTCCGGTGTGTCCAGCTTGCCAAAGCTGCCACCAGCCAGTTGCAGCGTATATTCTAATCCCAGTTCATTCGCAGCCCAGATCACAGGGATCACATTGGACGAATAGGGTCTCCCCCAGATTTCAAGCATCAACCAACTCCCGTTTTTGCGCAATTGACTGTGTGCCAAAACGCGGCACGATATGTTCGAAAAGCCGATGCCAGCTTGCGAGGATCTTCTCATATGGGACGCCGGTATACTGCTGCATCAACATCAAATGATCTAGACCTGTGGCTTCTTGTCGTTCCGCGATCCGGTCAGCCACAAATTCAGCGTCACCCACCATAATGATCCCCCGCTTGTTCAGGAAATCGAACCAGTCGCTGTCTTCGTCCTCTGACGTCATTTCCTCATCGATGTCGAGGTATCCGCGTTTGGTCCACTCTCCCGCAGGGCGTGAACCGCCAAGGAATTCGTAATAGGCGTTGATTGAGGGTCTGATGGTGTTGACGGCCTCCTCCATGCTTTCGCCAACATAGAAAGCAGTGCAGACACCAACGCCCTCGCCCAAAACCACTTCGCGGCCTGTGCTTGCCGCCAGTGCATCCCGATACGGTTCCCAACAGGCGCGCGTGCGTTTGACGCCCGCCGCCATAGAGATCACGCCCCAGCCCTTGTTTCCAGCGAGTTTGAATGTTGGTGGCGCATTGGACATCAACCAAACAGGCGGGTGTCCATTCTGATAGGGTCGCGGATGGACATACATCGCTTTATAATTGCCGTTTTCGTCATGATAACGCGAATCAAGCGGTTCAAAGAAACGATTAGTTTCCTTCCAGCCCGGTACTGGGAATTCATAGAACTCGCCCTTGTGGGTGAACACATCGTTGGTCCATGCCTTCAGGATAACATCAAGGCTTTCTTGATAAAGCCGCATGACCTTGCCGTTGTCGCGGCGGTCTGCGTCAGGGTTGAACTGGATAGTAGAACGTTCGTTGATACCCTTAGCCACGCCAAAATCCACACGCCCAAGGGTCATATTATCCAACATTGCCACATCCTCAGCCACACGCAATGGATGCCAGTCGGGCAGGATGATCGGTGCCGTTCCAACCCGCAGCTTTTTACAGTGAGCCGCGACATGGGTGCACATCTGTACGGGATTGGGTGGCGCGTTCATATAACCATTGTGGGCAAAGTGATGTTCCGTGAACCACGCAGTTGTAAAACCAGCGTCCTCAGCCAGGGAACATTGCTCGAGGATCATCTCAAGTGTTCGCGTCCACGGGATGGTTTCCCCGGGACTGAAATTCGCGATTAGATCAAAACGCATGGCACTACTTCCCAATAGCTCGACTCAGAGCTGGTTGAATTTTTCACTATAATTAAACTAGATTGAATTTCGGGCAAGAAATCAACTAATATTTCGCATGACCAGATACGATTCCTCAGATGCAGCAGCGCGCCTTGGTGCTGAAATCCGCGAAGTACGCAAGGCGCGCGACCTGACACTCAACGCTCTTAGCGCGCAACTGTCTTGTTCGACGGCCTATCTGAGCCGGATCGAACTGGGCCGTGCGCGGGTCTCGGATCAATTATTGCAAGAGATCGGCAAAGTCCTTCGTGTTGATCCTGCTTGGTTCTTTCCCGTTCAGTCTGGTGATGGACCGCTGGAACGCCACCACATTGTGCGCGCAGAAAACCGCAGGCAATTGTCTGACATGTACACGCGTAGCGAGGAGGAAATGGGATTTCGCGATGAACTGCTTTCCAGTACATTGTCCGGCCAGTGCTATTTGCTATTGTCCCGGTTCGCCCCAAGCAAAGGCGCACCACCCGAACCACTGGAAGGTTTCGTGTTTGAAGGTGAACAACACGCCATTGTTATTAACGGAGAGGTCGAACTGCGTTTAGGAGAAGAATTAATTATACTGAGGACGGGCGACAGCTTTTCTTACCCTTCAATGATCGCACACCGCTTTCGCAACCGAACAAATGAAGAAGCCATAATGGTTTGGGCCATGTCCCCCGTACGGATCAGTTGGTAGCCCGGTTATTTCGTGCTTTGTATCGCTAAAAGCGTGGCTGGTGGGTGCTGTCAGACGAATGAGAACTCGCATCGGATCACTGGCGCAGCCTGAATCTATGCGCTCAATAATTGACGTCACTCAGTAAGAGCGGCGGTTCGATTGAGCTTGAAATTGTCTCGTGAGTAGAAGTGGCGTTCCTGCACCCTTTCACAGTCAACCTCACCCCACACGCAACCTGTGTAGCGCCTGAACAAACCAGGCCGTCTCAGCAGGTAAAAAGCATCACAGCCAGGCGGATGATCTCTGGGCGTGTTTTGAAGCACCTGAATGGAGAGCGTTTTGTCATACGAAGAGGCTACGAAACAGCCCGCCCCGTCTCAAGCTCGTTTGGTCTGACAGTGCCGACCCAGATGTTATTTGACCAGCGCGGCACCTTCGGCCAAGGCGCTCAGCTTAGCATAAGCGATATTTGGGTCAACAGTGCCAAAGCCTGCGAAGGTCCCAAAGCCGCAGTCACTGCCAGCTATCACCCGTTCATGACCGACAATATCCACAAATCTTTCAATCCGCTGTGCCACCAGAACCGGGTGCTCGACAAAATTCGTTGTCGTGTCGACCACGCCTGGCACTAAAACCTTTGTATCAGGAATATCAGCCTTGCGGTCACGAAAAACGGTCCATTCATGCCCGTGGCGCGGGTTCGAGGTTTCAAACAAAACATAGCGCGCCTTGGCGGACATCAGCGTGTCAAACATTTTCGACATCGGAATATCACAGATATGTGGCCCTTCATAATTGCCCCAGCAAATATGAATTCTCACACGATCTTCGGGCACATTCGACAGCGCATGGTTCAGCGCCTCTACATGAGTGGCGGCAACCTTCAGAAATTCATCATCGCTCATGTCGGTGAAGAGCATGTGCCGGGAGAGCGCAAGATCCGGGCAATCCAGTTGCAGGTCAAGGCCGGCGGCTATGATGGTTTCATATTCCTGCTTCATCGCATCCGCCAAAGCGGCGAGATAAGCCTCGCGATTTGGGTAGTAGCCATTTTGCAAGAATAAGGAGATGACACCGGGGCTGGCTGCATTCATAAAGCCTCGCTCGATCCCCTGCGCTGCCATCGCAGATTTGAGATTGGCGATATCCTTACCCAATTCACCTTGTCCTTTTGATGTGACCTCACCCACGCACATAGGGCGCGCATAAGTGGGTGTGCCACCGCCATCGGCCAAGCGCTTTAGAAAGCTCGGAAACATCACCAGATCGGCTGGTGCATTGCGCTCACTGTCGCCTGCAAACCCTGTGTAGCGGTCTTTGACATAGGTGGCATAGGAGATCTTGGACGTCTCACCATCACTCACGATGTCGATACCAACCTCTTTCTGCCGGTTCACGGTCTTGGCGACAGCAGCGGACATGGTCTTGTCGAACTCCGCTTGATCATAAGGGGCTTCATTTTCACGCGCAAAGATGAAATCGACAACCTCCTGCGAGCGGGGCAATGATCCTGTGTGCGTGGTCAATACTTTAGACATGTTCGATCTCCTTAGGGGGCAGGGGCGGGACGCTCTTGGCACCATCGAGCCAAATGCGCAGCGCGGTATTGGTGGCCTCGGGCTGTTCAAGCGTTGGCAAGTGACCAGCCCCGTCAATTATCTCAAGCCGCGCGCCAGAAATGAGCTGTGCCAGTAAAATATGGCGATCCGGCGGACATAAACGATCCTCTTTGCCGCAGAGGATCAGGCTCGGCACCGTCACCTGCTTGAGACTATCTTGTTGATCTGGGCGGGTGGCTAGCGCTTCTGATTGACTAACAAAGACCTCGGGCCCAAGCTGCAGGGCCATGGTCATGCAGAGATCCAATATGTCGCCCCTTTGCGCGCTATCGGCAAGGTAATTTGGCTTCATCTCATCGCGCAGCACCGCAGGGAGGTGGCCTTGCCGCACCTGCGCTTTTTGGCGCTCACGATTGGCGCTTACGGCTGGATCTTCGGCTCTGGGATTGGTGGCCATCAAGGCCAAATGTGTGACGCGCTCAGGTGCGCGGCGCATGATCTCCATCGCCACGATCCCCCCCATCGACAGCCCCGCGAGCGCAAATTGCGGCGGGGCACATTGCAAGACCGAATAGGCCATGCCCGCGATTGTATTGGCGCCCGTCAATGGCGGCACCAAAACCGCTCGGTCGGCAGAAAACGCCGCGATCTGCGGCGCAAAGAGCCGCGCATCGCACATCAAGCCCGGCAATAGAACGAGAGAGCCGGCCAAGGATCAAGCCACCCAAGTGGGGCCAGCAGGGTCATCGGTGGCAATGACATGGTAGAGCGCGGCTTCCCCCATCATGGAGGGCACGGCGCTATGTGACAGATGTTCGGGCACGGACATCGTGTCTCCCGGAGCCAGCGTTGTGGCACCACCCTCCCACACAACCCGCCAATGGCCTTTCACCGGCATCAAGACGCTTGGCCGATCATGGGCATGGGGCTTTTCGGTCGCGCAATGACGGGTGATAAAATCAATCTCGAACCCAGGGCGATCTCGGATCAACCCTTTCTCCCCAATGACTTTGACAGAGCCCCTGTGAGCCAATGCAACCATATCAAGATAGCGTCGGACATAGCCGCCCACCACCTCCATAGGGGTCGGTTCATTGACTTGCTGCAACTGCGCATCACTCAAGACCGGCATTGGCGCAAGCCCATCGGGCAGACGCTCCCCTTTCTTTGTGTCATAGAGCTTGCCATTTTCGCCAAGGATCAACCCATGGTCTTTGGCATCTTCAATGACATGTGGCGCCCAGATAACGCCGCCGCCGGCGTCATCACCGCCCAAAACCGCCATGATCATCCCATAATCTGTCCCGATATTTTCAAAGCCTCGGAACATATTGGTAGGGATGTTAATGATATCTCCCTCTTGCAAGATCACCTCGCCAGCATCGCCCCGTTCGCCCCAAAAAAAGCGCCAACGGCCCGATAAAACGATGAAAACTTCTGCCGTACGATGATTGTGCAACGAATTTCGACATTTCGGAGGCTGTCCTGCTGCCCCAATGTTAAACCCATGCGGAATAGTAATATGCACATGTTGGTCAGGGGATTCAGACACCCCCCCTCCAATAATTGTGAAATTTTCTTTTTGATCGCTGCCAGGAGTGTGCGCATCGATAAAGGCTGTTTTACATGGAACGAGATCGCCATAGCGGACAATGCGTTTTTCCATCTCTTCTGGGGTCATCCTATGTTCCTTTTTGCTAGATCCAAAACGCAGCCTAACGGCCCGCCATCAAAATTTGTTTCCAGATCGCGATTTCGTCATAAAGCGCATATTCACGGCGCAGGCCCCAGGGCCCAAACTCTGCATGACACATGCCAAAGACATGCACGGGTTTGCCTGTGGGGGCTCCAAAGCTGCCCCAACCCTCATGCAGACCGTCCAGTGACCAGCGGATTGCAGCGCGCGGGCTGAGCATGCCGCCATCCATTCCAATTTGGTGATGAATTTTAAATTCCGCCTTGGGAAAAGAGGCCCGCAGACCTAGCCAAAAGCCAATGCTGTCGTCGCGGCCCAATGTGGTTTTGCCCCCGGCATAGTCTCCGATGACGGCTCGGTCGTAGCTTTTGAAAATATGGTTGAAATCCTGCGCCATAATTCGGTTGAGAATATCGGCATATTTCTGGCCCCAGGGGTTGTCATTTCCCCGGCCGTGATAGCCTCCGTCCATATCATATGCAGGCAAAAAAGCCGGCTGCGCTGCCTGTGGCCCACCCTCTTTTTCAATAAGTTGGGCGGCAAACTCTGCGGGATCATATCCAAGTTGGCGCACAATTCCGCCATAATCGCGGACCAACCATTCGTCATAGATGGTTTCCCCCTTGGCGGCACAATCGGCAATGACCCGAACGGTCCATGTCTTGCCCGTGGCCTTGCCAAATTGCCCGTCCTGCAAATGGGTCGCTTTGGTAATCAATCGATGCGACGATAGATGGCCATGCTCTGGCGTTTCCGACCAAATGACATCCTCCCCAAAGAGTTGCCGATCTGGGAACTCGTGAATCGTTGTCATCGTTGAGGCTTTTACAGCTTCATTGCCTCTTTGAATGCCCATGGGGCTGCGCACGACGATATCGGGGGCATAATAATGATTGAGGCTCTCAACACCGCGGTCTTCCCAGATTTGTTTGGTAATTCCGATGATGTAATCGGGGAAATCTTGCCAATTATTCGCATAGGGTTTCATTTGTCCATCCTTCTGGAAGTCGCGCCGAGCGGCGAATTATAAGCGGTCCATCCAGCGCAACCCGGCTTGGTGTGCTGCTGGGATCATCAATTTGCCGCAGTAGGGTGTCTACGGTTCTGGCCACCATTTGATTGACGGGTTGGCGCACAGTTGTCAGATCATAGGCCCGCCAAGCCGCCGTCGGCACATCGTCATAGCCAACGACAGAAACATCATGCGGCACAGAAAGCCCGATTTCAAAGCGCAGCGTATCCATCACCGCAAAGGCCATATGATCATTTGCGACAAAGATCGCATCTGGTGGAGCCTCGCGATCAAACATCTCCAGCGTGGCTTGACGGGCACTGTCCATATGAAAATTGCCAATCGTGCGCACATCTATGTCGCGCCCAGCTTCTGCGAGCCTTTGACGAAATCCAAATTCGCGGTCACGCTGCGTCGAGGCCCCCTCCCAACCAGCAATATAGCCAATGCGATTTGGCGCTGTGGCTAATAGAAAGTCGGCAACTTTTCGACCACCTTTAAGATTGTCTGAGGTGACAGAAGACAAAGATTGCAAATCTTGGCTGCGGTTGAACAAGACCACAGGCACCCCGGCGTTTTGACACCGATCCAGGAGCTGCGAGGAAAGCGCCACGGAGGCGGCAACAATTCCGTCCACCTGATAGTCTAAGATTTCATCAAGAATTTCATCTAGGTTGTCCGTGGCGGTATTGGCCATGAAAATCAGCACATGATAGCCACGGTCTTGCAGCATTGCCGAGAGTTTTTCCAAAGCCTCTGGGTAAAATTGGTTTTCCAAATAGGCCACCACCAAACCAATGATCCGGCTTTTGCCACTGACCATGGCGCGCGCGATGCTATTGGGGCGATAGCCCAATTTAACCGCGGCTTGCCGAACTTTCAGCGCGGTTTTTGCCGAGGCTGATGCGCCAGGCGTGAAGACTCGGCTGACGGCCGATTGGCTCACCCCAGCCAGGGCGGCGACTTCGGCAGAGGTGACTTTAACTTGTGACATCAGTCTGCTGTCCAACCTCCATCAATCATCACGGCTGTGCCTGTCACCAAAGCCGCAGCATCTGAGGCCAGATAAACGGCCGCACCCATGATATCTTCCACTTTTCCAACACGGCCCAATTTGATTTTATCCAAAACCCAGGCGCGCTTGGCGGGATCGTCAAAGGTCGGCTGTGTAAGCTCTGTTAAGATAAAGGTGGGGCAAATGGTGTTGATCCGAATATTATGGGGTCCAAATTCAATCGCCATGGCTTTGGTGAAACCTTCCACCGCGAATTTAGAAGCGCAGTAGACCGCGCGGTCGGTACCGCCGACATGTCCCATTTGGCTGGAGACATTGATCAAGGATCCCGGCCGCCCCGCCGCGATCAACCCCTTCGCCACCGCTTGAGACAGAAAATAGGCTCCGCGCAGATTGACGTTCATCACAGCGTCGAAATCTTCGGGCGTGGTATCGGTGGCTTTGGAATGGCGGGCCGTGCCGGCGGAGTTGATCAAGATATCAAAGGGACCATGGCGCTCAACCGCCTCTGCTGAGGCCGCGACATCCGCCACATCGAGCACGATCACATCAGCTGTTTGGCCAGCTTCCCGCAATTGCGCCGCTGTTTCCTCCAGTTGATCGGCACGCCGCGCGGCCAATGTAACCTCTGCTCCGTAATCGGCGAGCGCCACAGCGCAGGCCTGGCCAATGCCCGAGGAGGCCCCGGTGATCAGAGCTCTTTTGCCAGTCAGGTGAAAACTTGGGCTTTGGGGTAAATTCATGAGGGTATTCCATTGCTTAAGGAGATGGATCCGCCGGGCCTGGCTTTGTTGAATTCCACGAGCCGCGCGAAGACATCAATACCAATCTGCCGGTAAATATCCAGCAGATCGACCAAGACCCAATTTTCACGAATAAGCCCATTTTCAACGCGCCAAAAATCTAAACTGCGCATCAGCACTTCCCGGCCCAGTGGTGGCAAGCCCATCCAGCCATCGCCGCTAAGGGTCAGACGCATATTCGGCCAGCCGGTCTCGCAGACATAATTTCCCTCACCGATCCAATGCGACATCAAATCCCCCATTGCATCAAGTTTTCGGTCCGGCATTCCCCGCAGGAAGGGAATTTGATGCCAATGTCGAAAGCCAGCAATGCCGCGTCCTGTGCCGATGCCGGTTGGGCCATACCAGTTGAAACGCGGGTGCCAATGGGTCTCGAGCTGCATGATCTCCGGTCCACCTTCTGCCGGGTGGCGGCATAGATCGGTCAGCATTGAGACAACACGATCCATCGCCGCGTCACCATTGCCCGACAGGCGCAACCCATCTTGGGTCATCGGCCCGGGCGTACATAGAAATGCCCCAAGCTGCGGCGCCATTGGCCAGGCATTGGCCTGCACCATGACCTCCGGAATATCCCAGATTGCCTGCATTTCGGTGATCTTTCCCGCCTCAAGGCGGTAAAATTCGTGAAAGCGCAAATGGGTGAGATGGCCAGTTGGCGGGATATCGAGCCAGGGCGCCAGAAAGCTACCCATATAATTGCCCATGATGCCGACCCAGTCTTGTCCCTGCGGTGTTGTGCCTGCCATCACGACCATCTCGCGGCGCTCCAAATCAGGAAAAGCGGAGAAAAGCGGCGCATAGGCCGTTTCATACAGCGCTTCAGGCCCACATAGTCTGCCGAACGGGTGACAGAGCTGAATATCGGCCTTCTGAGAAAACAGGGCGCTGAGGCAGGTCCGGACCGGGGCTTCAGCGAAATTGGCCATGGCTGATTGAAGGGGCGCAAGGCAGGCTTTTGCAGCGGCAGGGGTCACTTGGCAGCCCCTCCATAAGGCACATTCTGCCCGCCATAGCGGCGCACTCGGATGTTGCATTGTTCGGCGTGGCCGACAAATCCTTCAAGCAGACAAAGCCGCGAACCATAGGCGCCAATCATCGCTGCGGCCTCATCGGTCAGAATTCTTTGATAGCTATGGGTCTTAAGAAACTTTCCGACCCAAAGCCCGCCCGTGTAGCGCCCGGCCTTTTTTGTCGGCAGGGTGTGGTTAGTGCCGATGACCTTATCTCCGTTGGAGACATTCGTACGCGGCCCCAAAAAGAGCGCCCCATAACAGGTCATATGCTCCAAAAACCAATCATCGCGGTCAGTCATGACCTGCACATGTTCGGAGGCGATTTCATCGGCGACTTCCAGCATTTCTTGATAGGTGTCGCAACAGATCACCTCTCCATAATCCCGCCAACTGACGCTTGCAGTCGGGGCGGTGGGTAGGATCGTAAGCAATCGGTCAATCTCCGCCAGCGTCGCTACGGCCAATTTGCGCGAATTTGTCACTAAGATGGCTGGGGAATTATAGCCATGCTCCGCTTGCCCTAGCAAATCTGTGGCACAGAGCTCCGCATCCACTGTCTCATCGGCAATCACCATGGTTTCAGTAGGGCCTGCGAAAAGATCAATTCCAACCCGACCAAAGAGCTGGCGCTTGGCTTCTGCCACAAAGGCATTTCCAGGACCGACCAGCAGGTGAACTGGTTCAATGCTCTGCGTACCCAATGCCATGGCGCCAACAGCCTGAATTCCCCCCAATACGTAAATCTCATGTGCCCCGCCCAGGTGCATCGCAGCGATGACGGCCGGATTGGGCTTGCCGTTAAAGGGCGGTGTGGCGGCAATGATCCGCGGCACCCCGGCAACGCTGGCCGTGGCCACGGACATATGCGCCGAAGCGACCATTGGAAACTTGCCCCCGGGAACATAGCAGCCCACAGATTGCACCGGAATATTCTTGTGCCCCAAGATCACACCCGGCAAAGTCTCGACCTCGATGTCTTGCAGACTGTCCCGCTGGGCTTGGGCAAATCTGCGCACCTGTTCTTGGGCGAATTTGATGTCGGCCATATCTTCTGGGCTGACTTCAGCCATCAGGGCCGCGATTTCGGAGGCGCTGAGCCGATAGCTCTCGCGATCATAGCCATCGAATTTATTGGCCAGATCCCGAACGGCCACATCTCCCCGTGCCTCAATATCTTGCAATGTTGCGGTGACCACGGCCGCCGTTTTTGCATCTTCTTCAGCACGAGCAGCATCTGATTTGCCGCGTTTTAGATATTCTATAGCCATTTTTAACCTCTAAAATAGTGAACGACCCCGGCGGCTTGTCATGTCAGGATCATCCTTTCACAGCGCCGGCCGTTAAACCCGAAACGATTTGTCTTTGGAAAAACATAACCAAGACAAAGAGCGGTGCAGTGGCCGACACCACCGCAGCAACAGCGAACATCACGTTACCTTCTTCAAAAGTAGATCCAAGGAATCCCGCAATGGCAGGCACCATCGTTTGGTTGTCTTTTGACAAGAGCATCGAGGTCACCGCAAAATCGTTATAGGCGAGAAGAAAGCTGAACAGCCCGGTTGTGATGACGCCAGGCCACATGACCGGAATAATCACATGGCGGAAGGCTTGGAACTGGGTGCACCCGTCCACCTTGGCGCTTTCATCCAAATCTTTTGGGATATTGAGAAAGAACGAATGCAGCATCCACAGAGTGAAGGGCTGGTTTATTGCGACCAGCACGATGATGGTGGTTGGCAAATGTCCCCAAAGGTTCCATTCAAAAAACGGCAAAAGGTAGCCCGAGACCAAGGTGATATGCGGCATAGCGCGAAACACCAGAGCAATCATCAAAAGCCAAAACGCATAATTGTGGCCAGAGCGGGCCAAAGCATAGCCGCCCAATGTCCCAAGAGTGAGTGAAATGACCACTGTGAAAAGCACCACGATCGCAGTGTTGAGCGCTGCGCGCCAGAATTCCTGCTGTACCCATGCGCCTTCGTACCCTGCGCCCGTAAACAACCCGCCCGTTTCGATTGCCGTGCGGGTCCCATTGAGTGCATAGCGCCAATCTGCTTTTGAGAAAAAGTCACCCTGGACTTTGAAGGACCCCCAAAGCGTCCAGACAAATGGAAATGCCGCAACGAAAATCCAGATCAGCACAAAGCTGGTTGAGGCGATCATCAGCGGCTTTGAGGCTTTGCTTGCGCGGCTGGTCATTAAATCGCCTTCCCTTTGAAATCCCGCCATGTGCGGATCAGAACCGGCAAAAGCAAAATCGTCACGCCCAAAATTGTCAAAACCGAGGTTGCCGCAGCAGAGTTAAAGCGCATGACGTCTCCTCTTAAATCATTGAAAATTATAAAAGATAATGAGGTTGCATTCGCCTGGGCGGAAAAGCCGACGATTGGCTCAAATACGCGAAAATTATCCATAAGCTGGATCAATGAGATAAAAATAACCAAGGGCATCAGATGTGGGATCACCACATAGCGCAATTGCTGCCAACGGTTGGCCCCGTCAATCTGCGCAGCCTCTAAGGAGTCTGAATTGACTGTTTGCAAGCCGGCATAAAACACGACAAAGGCAAAAGGGGCTGAATGCCATATGCCATAAATGATCAAGGTCATCCAGGTCAGAGCTGGGGAGGCTTTGAGCGACAGCTCAGGATCGGCGAAGAGATATTGCAAGGATTTGCCAATGATACCCTGCGCATCAATCATCCAGAACAATATGAGAGACCCGATCAATGGGGTGACGATCATGGGCAAGAGGGACACAAAGATCGTTGGCCCTTTCAGGATCGGAGTGACTCGGTTCACGCCTAACGCAATCGCGAGACCCAGCAGGATGACCAGCGGCGTGACAACGAACGTATAAACCAAAGTAAAGCCAATGGCCTTATAGAGTGGCAAATTGTAAAGGTCCGACAAGAAACCGCCCAGTGAGCTTCGCGCCTGCCAGGCTTGCGCAACCTCCGCTGTCGCCAGATGGCCTCGGTCAAAATAGGTTTTCAAACCATTGAACCGCCCCAAAGGCTTTTCGGCGCGCAATGATTGCGTCGCTTCGGCGTCTACAGTTGTTTCCTCTTTGCACCCAAAGGGGCCGCAATTTTTCGTCACCTTCAGCACTTGTTCATGTTCAATATGCAAAGATTGCACCGCCACAGAAACGAGCGGCAGAGCAATGAACAGGAGCATTGCGGCCAAAGAGGGCAAAATAAACCAAAAGAAGGTGCGATGTGCCATGCGTAGGTTTGGATCCAAGTTCGGTGGTGAAGCGGGTGAAGCCACAAGAGGCTTCACCCAAATGTGTGGCAGGTCTTACTGCAAGAAACCCTTTTCCTTTGCCGCTGCGGTATAGGCCGCTTCAACATCAGCCAAGGCTTGCTCGGCACTTTCTGAACCTTGCAGAAATTCGGTTATTTCCGCGCCCAACGCACCATGCAGCAAGCCCATATAGGGCAGCATTGGATATGGGTTCGCGCCAGACATGGCCGTTGCCGATACACCGGCGGACGCCGCGCTGGGCTTATAGGCGGCGCTGAGCCAAACGGCGGCATCATTATTGGCGCGCACTACGTCATCGGAAATGCCGTTGACCAAGGCCACGAAGGTGGCTTCAGCATCTGCATCACTGACATTGGCCGCAATGGTGAAGCCATCCCACCAGAGTGTCGAGGCCACATTATCGCCCATCAATGTTGGAGCACCAGTCAGAACAGTGGCGCCAGTCACCTCTTCGGTTGAGCCTTCGTCATCCAAAATTGGGCCGCCGCGCGATCCCCACATGATGCCGAGTGCGGCTTGGCCGGCTTCCCACACTGCGGCGGTTGCGTTGGAGTCATAGGTCAAGTAATCCGGATTGGAATATTCGGTCAAAGATTTCAGCATATTGAGCGCTGCAACCCCGTGGTCGTTATTGATCGCCACCTCTGCGGTCCCCGCTTTGAAGAATGGCGCACCTGTACCCATATACATGTTCACAAATTCCTCACCCAGGTTCCAGCCGGTCTTGGTGTTCATAATAACTGGGTGATCCATGAGCCCTGCAGATTTGATTTTCGCAGCTGCGGCCAAAACGTCTTCGTAGCTGTTGGGAGGCTGCACACCGGCGGCGGCCAGAACATCTGATCGGTAAAACAAATGCTGTGCGTTGGCCATGAAGGCCACGGCCATGACTTTACCATCAATTGTGATCAGTTGAGAAGGCTGAAGGCCTTGTCCATGTTTGGCAACAAGATCATCCAAGGAACGGATAAGCCCATCGTTGAGCAAGGGCACAATCGAGCTATTGGCGACAATAGCGGAGGAATACTGCGCCGGATTGGCGGTCAATGCGGCGACCTGTAGATCTCGGTGTTCCGTGGTGAGGTTCGCGCTGACATTCACGCCATCACCCGCGCATTCGCTTGCGCCGGCCACAACCGCTTGGATTGCCGCGAAATCGTTGCCCAGAATATTCACATTTCCTGCGGACAGACCACAACCGGCAAGTGCCGTTGTCGCTGAAAGCACGGTCACCGCTCCGGCGAGTGCTAGTTTTTTAAATAACATTTTATTCTCCCTATGTTTTGATGCGCTCTGCAATTTGGCATCTAGTGTCCCGCGGCAAATTTATGCCGAAGGTATGAACGGAGATTACTCTCCAATGCGCGCGCCTGTTTGATGATCAAACAGGTGACAAATTTTTGTTGGAACTTCGATGGATACCTGATCGTGTATAGCTGCTCGAAAGCCCTTATCAGCCTTAACGCTTACCAAAGCCTCATTGATACGGATCGTAACCATAGTGGCATCGCCCAACAGCTCGATGGAATAAATGGGCGCGCGAATTTGTCCGCTCCCCTCATCCGCGATTTGGGCATCCTCTGCCCGAAAGCCTAGGGTGACCTGGCCATCAGGGCCTCGCAACCCATCAATCCCAACCCCTGGCGCTGTGAAGCGACCATTTTGTAAGTGACCTTGAATTAAGTTCATGGCGGGACTGCCAATAAAACTGGCAACAAAACTATTGGCGGGGCGATCGTAAATTTCCGTTGGACTTCCAACCTGCTGGACAATGCCTTTTTCCATCACAACCACACGATCTGCCAAAGTCATGGCCTCAATTTGATCGTGGGTCACATAGACCGTGGTGACTGCCAACTCATGGCTTAGATTTTTGATCTGCGCCCGCGTCGAGACCCGCAATTTTGCGTCTAGATTGGACAGAGGTTCATCCATCAAGAACACATTTGGTTCACGCACGATCGCGCGGGCCAGAGCCACCCTTTGGCGCTGCCCCCCGGACAGCTCGGCCGGCTTGCGGTGCAAGAAGGGGTCCAGCTCAACCATTGCACTGGCCCGGCGGACCTTGGCGTCATGAGTCTTGGGATCAACCCCACGCACCTTTAGTGGAAAACGGATGTTTTCATAGACATTCATATTTGGGTAAAGCGCATAGGATTGAAAGACCATAGCGACATCCCGATCCTTCGGCTGCAGGTCGTTCACCACTTTGCCATCAATCAAAATATCGCCTTCAGTCGCATCTTCTAGCCCGGCAATCATGCGCATGGTGGTGGTCTTGCCACAGCCCGAGGGTCCGAGCAGAACCAAAAACTCTTTATCGGCAATTGTCAGATCAAAGTTGTCAACACCTACGAAAGTGCCCCATCTCTTGGAAAGATTTCTCAGCTGAATTTCAGCCATAATTTGATAGTCTCCCGCAGCCAGAATCATTTTGCACACGTATTCAAATTACACTAGACAGGGCCCCCTGATTTAGGCAAGAGTTTTTTGCAAGCGTATGCAAAAAGGTGACTTATGGACTTTCAGGTCGAAAAACAGGTTGTTAGAGATTATTATGCCGAAATTGACCGAGCTGAGGGTGCGGATATCGCACGGGTCATGCAGCGCTATTGCGCGCAAGATTATCTCTGGCGCGGCTTTCACCCCTTCAATGAGCAAACCTCAGCTCAGACTGTGGCTGAGTGCTTTTGGCTGCCATTGCGTGCCTCCCTCACCCGTATGCAACGGCGCATGGATATCTTCTTAGCTGGCAAGAATGAAATGGATGGGTTTCAATCGACATGGGTGATGTCGATGGGACATTTGATGGGGTTGTTCGATCAAGAATGGCTCGGAATACCCTGCACAGGCAAAATGGCTTTTCTACGTTATTGTGAGTTTAACCGGGTTGAACAGGGCAAAATTGTTGAGACCGCCATGTATTTCGACATTCCCCATCTGATGATTCAGGCGGGGGTTAATCCTTTCCCGCCTCAAACCGCTACGCATTTGGTCCAGCCCGGCCCAATGACCCATGATGGTTTGCTATATGATGCGCAACCCGAAGCCCAAGGCGCAGCCACCCTTGCATCCATCAATGCAATGATCAACGACTTGGGTACATGGGGGCTGGGACTGCCTTTGGAAGAGGAATTGGCCCGCTCTTGGAATGACGATATGATTTGGTGGGGTCCAGCCGGTATTGGCGCGACATACACGATAGAGCGTTATGCCAAGCAGCATTCCGGCCCCTTCCGCGCCGCTTTCGCCGACCGCTCCAAAACAAACCATATCTGCCGTATGGCCGAGGGCAATTTTGGCGGGTTCTTCGGCTGGCCTAATTTCACCGCCATCCATGCCGGCGGTTTTATGGGCATGCCCGCCAGCGACAAGCGCGGCGAAATGCGCGTAATCGATATCTATCGCCGTGAGGGCGAAAAATTAAGTGAAAATTGGATCTTCATTGACCTGTTGCATTTTTGGAAAGGGCTTGGTGTCGATATTCTAAGTCGCACCACGCAGATCCCGCCTAACGGTGCTGTCAGACAAATGAGAACTCGCATCGGGTACTATCAGACAAAGCACGCTTGATGTCTTTGACGATCTTCTCGCCAGGGCTCTTCGTTGTCTTTCTCATCGTCCACTCCTCAGTGATTTCGATGAGCCAGAAACACTCTCTTGGCAAACAACGCTATTTGGACCCATAGGTGCTGACGGTAGACAGCGCATAGCTTCAGGCTGCGCCAGCAATCCGATGCGAGCTCTCATTCGTCTGACATCACCCAGTATCTAATAAAAAGTAAGCGAGTATCAAATCTTAATTCCTGTGCCTACCAACGAAACAATTAATCCATTTTTTTTGAAATCGCCCAGGACTAAATAATCCACACTAAGGCCAATGATAGCATTGGCATCTAGCCTAATGGCTTTAGCCTTAAGCTCTAGCATGGCCATTTCGATTGCTTGTTGTAAAAAATCAGATTTTTTTTCTTGTTTTTTTAACAAAAAATTCCATATACGTTTTAAAACTGGAGTCGATTTAAATTCATAATGAAAATCAGTCGTTACAATCCCACAGCGTGCCTTTATTCTTATATTTGTGGTGCTTTCCGTTGTAACCAACATGTCCTGAAATTTATTGAACACATTTTCAGTGGATCGTTGAGTTGTGGAAATACCTGGATCTTTGGCGGTGATTATTTTAGTTTGCACTCGATGCTTTACATGGCACGTGATGCACATGCCATTGTACTGCGAAGCAGCCTGACTTTCAGCATAACCCATCGAAATAGAGCACTCACGACATTTTGCCAAATTCTTAATCCTTTCCCTAGCATTCAAGGATGTAGACTTCTATAGACAATGATCATGTGTTTAACAAAAGGTTTAATCCTCT
>ERZ651776.2039-NODE-2039-length-22876-cov-4.548314_pt1 | contig 22876 bp, 24 predicted proteins | sample MGYA00514761_ERZ651776 | MGnify/ENA metagenome assembly ERZ651776 | reverse complement strand
CAATGAGTAATGATACTGAATTTAAAGAAGTTTTTAACGGTTGGTATTTTTTGGGGGTGCTTGGTGTTTTACTCGCGTTGCCACTTATGCATATACTAGCTGGTTGGTATGTATTCTTTTTCAGCAATTAATCTGTATTAGGTAGTGAAGTGACAATCGAATTAATCAAATCTGCAATAACCTCCATCCCTGATTATCCAAAAAAAGGGATAATGTTTCGTGATGTAACAAGCGTGCTTCAAAATCATGAAGCTTTCACCGCTTGTATTGAGCAATTGAAAGCTCAATTTAATGGGATGACTTTTGACAAGGTCGTTGGCACTGAGGCAAGAGGGTTCCTGTTTGGCGCACCACTAGCATTGGAAATGGGGATCGGTTTTGTCCCAGCGAGAAAGCCAGGTAAGCTGCCTAGAGAAGTCATTTCTGAAAGTTATGAGCTTGAATACGGCACTGATGCCTTGGAAATTCATAAAGATGCTATTCTGCCTGGCGAAAGAGTATTAATGATTGACGATCTTCTTGCTACAGGCGGAACAATGGTAGCCACTGCTAATTTAATCCGTCAATTAGGCGGTATCGCTGAACACGCTGGTTTTGTTATATCCTTACCTGAAATTGGCGGTGCGAAAAAGTTAGAAGAACATGGCGTGACCCCATTTAGTTTAATTGAATTTGAGGGTGAGTAACTTACTATTATGAGCTATCAAGTATTGGCAAGGAAATGGCGACCACAAAAATTCGCTGAGCTAGTTGGCCAAGAGCATGTAGTTAGTGCTATTTCCAACGCACTTGATAACGACAAGTTACATCATGCTTATTTGTTTACCGGAACACGAGGCGTTGGTAAAACAACTATAGCTCGAATATTTTCAAAAAGTTTGAACTGTGAAACAGGGCAAAGTGCGACACCATGTGGCACCTGCGATGCCTGTAGAGATATCGATGAGGGCAGATTCGTAGATTTGTTGGAGATAGACGCAGCTTCAAGAACAAAAGTCGAAGACACGAGAGAGTTGCTCGATAATGTTCAGTACAAGCCTACTCGCGGACGCTTTAAAGTGTATTTGATCGATGAAGTGCATATGCTTTCTAAGCATAGCTTCAACGCTTTATTAAAAACATTGGAAGAACCGCCTCCGCACGTTAAGTTTTTGCTAGCGACGACGGATCCGCAAAAACTACCTGTCACAATATTATCCAGATGTTTACAGTTTAGTCTCAAAGCCTTGTCTCGAGAACAGATTCAAAAGCAGCTAGAGTATATTTTAGAGCAAGAAAGTATCCCGTCGGAGCCTGTGGCGTTATCGCATTTAGCTAGGGCCGCACAAGGGAGCATGCGCGACGCATTGAGTCTAACCGATCAAGCAATTGCTCAGGGTAATAATCAAGTAACAGCTCAAATTGTTACGGATATGCTGGGTCTACTAGATAAAAATCAAGTATTACGTTTAGTTAAAGCTGTTATTGAAAAAGATAGTCAGGAAGCACTAAAACAGTTAGATGAAATTTGTGTACACGCGCCAGACTATTCGCAAGTGTTGTCAGAAATTCTGAGTCTGTTGCATCAAGTTTCGTTGACACAAATAGTGCCTGATATTTGTAAAATTGAAACCTTGAGCGCGCGGGCCGTTTATCAATTATCAAAGTCGGTATCCGCAGAACATATTCAATTGTTATATCAGCTCGTGTTGCAAGGCAAAAAAGATTTACCTTTCGCTCCAGATGCTTTTACTGGCTTGCAAATGACTATACTGCGTATGCTTGCGTTTAGTCCAGCTCAGGCAGTTGAACTTGATTTAGAAACTGCACACACCGACGCTTTGGCAGAAAAAAAAACAGTCGACTTAGCCCCGAAGGCTTCTAGTGCTTCAAAAGAACTCAATACAACAGAAGTTCCCGTTGCTTCAGCACAAAATAATCAAACGCTTCCTACTGAAAATAAGCCGGTAATTCCAACACAAAAACTTGACACACCATCCCCAGAAAATACCCTTTTAGTAGAACAAGTAGAACAAGTAGAACAAGTAGAACAAGTAGAACAAGTAGAACAAGTAGAACAAGTAGAACAAGTAGAACAAGATATTTTCAATATGTCCTTCGTGGACGAAGATGTTGAACAAACAATGTTTGATGAGTTTCACGAACTACAAGATGAAGCGCAAACACAGCGTGATCACGCGGCTAGTTTATTAACGCCGGAAGTAACAGATTCAGCGCTACATACTCATAATGCAGAACAAAATATCGAAGAAAATGCAGAGCCTCTGCAAGATAATCTAAGCACGACAACTGATTTACTAGCACTTCACGACTTACTTGAGAACGAAAAGCCTGAAGACGAGGCTCAGAGCACTGAAGTTGAAGGCAGCACATCGTCTTTGTTTGATCGTTTAATGAAGCAGGATAATTCCATATTTGTTACTAATGATAACTTGCCGAAGTCGGAGTCAACTAAAGACTCAGGTGGATCAGAAAGCAAGATTATTAGAAACCCGTTGATTGAAACTCAGGGCGAAGTGCCGCCTTGGACTGACATAGCCCAATCGAATGAGCAGGATACTGATGTTGTTGAACCATTTACGGCTGCTGGCCTAGAAAGTCTGGAAGAACAAGTCGAAACGACGGACGACGACGAAATTAATTTTGATGAAACAGACGACGCGCCTTTTGAAAAAGCGTCGGTAGCATCAAAAGAAGAAGAGCTGCAAAGTAGTACCCTCGAACCCGACTCACAAACTAACGATGCTCATAATGTAAATCAAGCTTCTATTGAACTGCCGCCGTTTGATGGTATTGACCAAATGGATGATGCACAAAGAACTACCGAGCAGGTAGATGTTAAGCTGGAAGTCGCCCCAGAGCATATAGAAACAGGGCATTCGGACGACATATACCCAGAAGAACTCCAAAGTACGCCAGAAAAACAATTCGTAGATATCGCAGATGAAATTGCGTCGATGTTTGGGCATGGTGTGAACGACCTCAGCAACGTAAAAATAACGCATCCACAAATTGCACCTTATTTAGAAAATGGTGAAAAATTATTAAGAGCGAAACAAATTAATAAGTGGAGTGATTTTATTGAAGAGCTGGGTGTCGGGGGGTTGAATAAACAACTTTTGCTACAATCTAATTTAGTACAACACGGTGAACACTTCATTATTCGCATTGATGAACGCAACAAGCACTTGGACGAAGAGCAACATCACGCTACGATTACAGATGCATTGAGTAATTTTTATCAAAAGCCTGTCACCTTTGAAGTGCAGTGCGGTGATGTAGACGAAACACCATTTCAAATACAGCAACAGATATCGTTGGTAAGACACCAACATGCTCACAATGTTGTGGAAACTAATGATTCAATTCAAGAATTGATAAAAGCGTTTGAAGGGCGAGTTATCGAAGGTTCTATAAAACCAAGGTAACAAACGACCCGTATTGATAACTATTAATAGGACAATTTGAGTTCTGTCCAAGATAAATTAGGAGATGACAATGTTTAAAGGCGGCATGGGTAATATGATGAAGCAGGCCCAGCAAATGCAAGAGAAAATGAAAAAAGCACAGGATGAACTCGCTTCTTTAGAAGTAACAGGAGAGTCTGGTGCCGGCCTAGTTAAGGTGACAATGACTTGTAATCATAATGTGAGACGAGTAGAGATCGACCCATCACTTATGGAAGACGATAAAGACATGATTGAAGATTTGGTTGCTGCGGCAACGAATGACGCTGTGCGCCGTGTTGCTGAAACAAGTCAAGAAAAAATGGGATCAGTAACTGGCGGGATGAATTTGCCACCTGGCTTTAAAATGCCTTTCTAGCTTTAAGTCGATTCAATGCATCAGTTTGTTATTTGCTACAAAGAGCAGGTGAGACAGGGTGATGTTTTGGTAAGGAAGGTTTGGCATGCAATCAATGACAGCATGCCAAACTTAGTACATAGCTTTTAGATACTAAAAGCGATAGTTAGCTCAAGTAGAAACTCTACGATCAGTTAGGCCTTGGTAAAACAACAAGGCAACTTCACTCACGCAAGATTGTTCAACATTAGATTCAGTAAGACACACAACTTCAATTGCAATAGAAAACTTATCAGTTGCATCATATGTAAAGTTTTATTAATTAGCGCTCTATATAATCGTTTCCAGTTTGATTCTTTTTGAGGGTGTTTTCATTTTGACTTTAAACAACAAGTTTTTAATACAAAATGGGAGAGCAATAAAAAGTAAAATGTTATTTACACAAGAGATGAAATTACACAAGGCAACAAATTCATCACTTCATGTTATTATCCAATTTTATCATTCGAGAAGTTTTATCTATGTCATTCAGTCCTCTTATTAACGAATTAATTACAGCATTAAAATGTCTTCCAGGTGTTGGCGCTAAAAGCGCTCAGCGAATGGCGTTTACACTGTTGGAAAGAAATCGTGAAGGAGCAATGACATTGAGTAGGGTGCTGCATGATGCAATGGAGCATGTTTCACATTGTGAACAGTGTAGAACGTTTACAGAAACTCGCTTATGTAAAATATGCGAAAGCCCTATGCGCAGTGAAAGTGGGCAGCTATGTATTGTTGAATCACCGCAGGATGTCTTGGCGGTCGAGCAAACTTCGGAATATAAAGGAAAGTATTTCGTTTTAATGGGTCATTTGTCTCCCATTGATGGTATTGGTCCTGCTGAAATCGGCTTAAGTGAGTTGGCTCTGCTTTTGGATAAAGAATCTATTCAAGAAGTTATCTTGGCAACTAACCCAACAGTAGAGGGTGAAGCGACCGCGCATTATATCGGGCAAATTTGCAGAGACAAGCAAATAAAGGCAACACGAATTGCGCACGGCGTGCCTGTGGGCGGCGAACTCGAATATATTGACGGAAATACCATTAGCCACGCTTTTTCAGGTAGACGGCAAGTTTAAGTACAGACAATCGACTATAGGCAAACATTCTAAAATTATTTTTGTCTTCATTTCGCTTTTTCCCTTGAAATTATCTCTGCTTGTCCCTACATCTCTCATCAATCAACGCTTTTAATGATGGCGTACTGCGCTTCTCACCAAAAGAGAAACATAGTAAGCCACTTGGCTTCACATACTAGAAAACAACGTAGGAGATACTTGGCTATGGCTGAGACAGTCCAACAAGAAACCCATGGATTTCAAACCGAAGTAAAACAAATGCTTCATCTGATGATCCACTCGCTTTATTCAAACAAAGAAATCTTTTTAAGAGAGCTCATCTCTAACGCTGCAGATGCCGCCGACAAGCTTCGTTTTAAAGGTCTTTCTGATGGAAGTTTGTACGAGAATGACGCAGAGCTCACAGTAAAGATCAGTGTAGACAAAGAGGCTGGAACACTGACTATTGCTGATAACGGAATTGGCATGAGCAAAGAAGATGCAATTGCTCACTTGGGTACAATAGCTAAGTCGGGTACCGCAGACTTTTTCAGTAAATTATCAGGCGACCAAACCAAAGACTCTCAGCTTATTGGACAGTTTGGTGTAGGCTTTTACTCTGCATTTATTGTCGCAGAGAAAGTCGTAGTTAAGAGCCGTGCAGCTGGTGCTGACAAGGCTGAGGGCGTGCGCTGGGAATCAGCAGGTGAAGGAGAGTTCACCGTCTCTACAATTGACAAAGACACTCGCGGCACTGAAATCACATTATTCTTACGTGAAGATGAGAAAGAGTTCGCAGACGATTGGCGTGTTCGTTCAATCATTACTAAATACTCTGATCACATCAACATTCCAGTTCAAATGTTTAAAGAAGAAGTGCCTGAGAGCGATGGCCCTGATGGCGAAAAAGTACCGGCAGTTCCTGGACATTGGGAGTTAGTAAACAAAGCGACAGCGCTGTGGACGCGTGAAAAGTCTGACATCAGCGATGAAGAGTACACTGAATTTTACAAGCACGTGTCACATGACTTTGCCGACCCATTAAAGTGGTCTCATAACCGTGTTGAGGGAAAAACAGAATACACCAGCTTATTATATATTCCTGCTAAAGCACCATTTGATATGTGGAATAGAGATCAAGCTCACGGTCTGAAGCTTTACGTCCAACGCGTATTCATCATGGATGACGCTGAGCAGTTTATGCCAACCTATTTGCGCTTTGTGAAAGGGCTATTAGATTCGAACGACTTACCACTGAACGTGTCTCGTGAAATATTACAAGACAATAAAATTACTCAATCAATTCGTCAGGGTTGCACAAAACGTGTGCTTCAAATGCTTGAGAAAATGGCGAAGAATGAACCTGAGAATTATCAGTCGTTCTGGTCTGAATTTGGAAATGTGATTAAAGAAGGTCCTGCAGAAGACTTTGCAAATAAAGAGAAAATCGCAGGTTTACTTCGCTTCTCTTCTACCGCAGACGAGTCAGGCAAACAATCTGTTTCCCTAGAAGATTACATTGGTCGCATGAAAGAAGGCCAAGAGAAGATTTTTTACGTGACCGCAGATAGCTATCAAGCAGCTAAAACAAGCCCTCACTTAGAGATTTTCCGCAAGAAGGGCATTGAAGTGCTATTAATGGGTGAGCGCATAGACGAATGGTTAATGTCACATCTAAGCGAATTCAATGAAAAGCAGTTTCAGTCGATTGCTAGAGCAGATCTCGATTTAAGTGACTTGGATGATGAAGAATCTAAGAAAGCAAAAGAGACTGCAGAAAAAGAAGTGGAAGGTATACTTGAAAGAGTGAAAACCGCTTTAGGTGATAGAGTTGAAAACGTCAAATTTACTCATCGACTAACAGACTCACCAGCTTGCATAGTGGCAGATGAGAATGGAATGACAACACAGATGGCGAAGTTAATGGCGTCAGCTGGTCAACCGGTACCAGATACTAAGTATCACTTTGAATTGAACCCTGAACATAACCTAGTCAAATTGATGTCGGGCGTGCAGGATGAAGAGCAATTTAAACAATGGTCAGAAGTGTTATTTGATCAGGCGGCATTGTCTGAGCAGGGCAGTTTGAAAGATCCCGCAACATTTGCTAAAAATTTAAACGGACTCTTGGCGAGTTTAGCGAAATAGTCGTTAATGGTTTGGCGATAGCCAAGCATTCACTAGTCCACATTTTTTAGTGATTGATTGAAATAATGAAAGCGAGCTTAGGCTCGCTTTTTTACGTAAAAGGGAAAATTTAGGCGTCCTAAGCGCTTGTTTTGTGCACAGTTCGGAGAAATTATTCGCTATTAGTCTTAAGTTATGATTTTTAAGCCAATTTGACTTGTGAACTAGTAGCCTTAGTTGTAAAGTTTGCTGGTTTATAATTCAAATCAATTTGTTGGAGGATGCTTAATGCGCATCATATTACTTGGCGCACCAGGTGCCGGAAAAGGAACACAAGCTCAGTTTTTGATGAAGAAATTTGGGATCCCACAAATTTCTACTGGTGACATGTTACGCGCCGCTATTAAAGCGGGTACTGAAATGGGACTAGCAGCTAAAGAAGTAATGGATGCAGGGAAACTTGTTTCTGACGATATTATTATTGGCTTAGTCAAAGAGCGTATTGCACAAGAAGATTGCGCCAATGGTTTTCTACTTGACGGCTTCCCTCGCACTATTCCACAAGCTGAAGCGATGAAAGATGCAGGTGTTAAGGTTGATCATTGTATCGAGTTTGATGTGCCTGATGACGTCATCGTTGACCGTATGAGTGGACGTCGGGTGCATCCTGCTTCAGGACGGGTTTATCATGTTGTTTATAATCCGCCTAAGGTGGATAGTAAGGACGATGATACCGGTGAAGACTTGATCGTACGCGATGACGATAAAGAAGCGACGGTGCGCGACCGCCTCGCTATTTATCATGACCAAACTAAGCCACTGGTTAACTATTATCAAGCCGCTGCATCTGAAGGTTTGTGTGCTTATCACAAGCTTGATGGAACAAAAGCAGTGGGTGTTGTGAGCGGTGAGTTAGAGCAAATCGTGAGCTAAATAAATGCACTAGGTCGCGATGTCATATGAGATAGAATCTTAAATGACATCGCGCTTATAGTTTTGTTTTTTATGCTTATCAAAAGTTTGATGAAGAAAATCTTAGCCTAAAGGATCGCTTTCAATAAATCAGCCGCTTTCTCTGCAATCATAATAGTAGGGGCATTTGTGTTCCCTCCAATGATATTTGGCATAACAGAAGCATCTACAACCATTAAATTGGTCATACCTTTAACATTCAAGTTACTATCAACAACGGCTAACTCGTCTTCATCAACTCCCATTTTGCAGGTGCCTACTGGATGGTAAACGGTTTCGGCGTTGCCTCTTAAATAATCAATAATCTCATCATCGCTTTGTACATCCTCACCAGGTATCCACTCTCTCGCTCCATCGCTTAAGGGAGAGGTATTGCTAATTTTTCTACACCATTTGAAACCGGCGACTAACGGTTTTATATCGTCTTCATGAGACAGGTAATTAGGTCGAATATCTGCGCTTATTTCACCGTCAACTTTCTTCAGTAAAATTTCGCCGCGACTTTTTGGGTATAGATTACAGAAATGGATGGTAAAGCCATGACCCCAAGGTTTAGAGCGACCATGATCAACTAGCAGAGCAGGTAAAAAATGCAGCTGTAAATCAGGTAAAAGCATTTCAGGATCTGATTTGAAGAAGGCGCCGCCTTCTGCAATGTTTGACGTGAACATACCTTCTTTATTCAGCCAATAATTGATGGGTTCTGCCGCGTTTTTTAACAACGCAGACATAGATAGGCCATAGGAGCGCGTGTCTTTTGTCTTAAATAAAATGGTGCCGTCCAAGTGGTCTTGCAGGTTTTGACCGACGCCAGGTAAGTGCGCTTTTACATCGATATCTAAGGATTTAAGGTGTTCTTCGTTACCGATGCCAGACTGCATGAGTATTTGCGGAGACCCGATAGCACCAGCGCTTAAAATAACGCGCTTTCTAGCATACAGATATTGTTTTGTGTTATTCGAGAAAATTTCGATGCCAGTGGCTATATTATTATCCAATGTCACTCTTTTCACTTCAACATTGGTCATAATATGCAGATTAGGGCGGGCTTGTATTTCGTCAGATAAGAAGCCTTTTGCTGTGCTGCATCGAGATCCATTGCGCTGAGTGACTTGATACAGACCAACACCTTCCTGACTTTCACCATTGAAATCTTCTGATTCAGCGAGGCCATTGGCTACGGAAGAAGTGATAAAATCGTTGCTCAAGGGATTAACATGCTTAAGGTCTGATACAGTTTGACTGCCACCGATAGCGTGAAATTCTGATGCGCCTCTGGTGTTGTCCTCGCTCTTTTTGAAGTAGGGAAGAACGTCATCCCACGACCATCCAGATAGGCCTGACTCTGCCCAATCATTATAGTTTTGAGCGGCTCCCCTGATGTAGCACATGGCATTGATAGAACTAGAACCGCCTAATGTCTTGCCTCTCGGCCAAAATAATTCGCGACCATTCAAATTAGGTTCGTTGTGGGTTTCAAAGCCCCAAGTGACAGACTTAATACTTGATAAAAACGACAGTCCGAAGGGAACGTGTATTGCGGGGTGAGTATCCCTGCCACCAGCCTCTAATAAACAGACGGATAGTTTTGGGTTTTCTGATAATCGATTAGCGAGAACAGCACCGGCAGATCCAGCACCAACAATAATTATGTCAAACTCAGTCATATGGCTTCAAATTTCAAATTGATATATCAATATATTAACATTATTGTCACATCTGACCAGTCGATTTTTAGTTTAATGCGAAAGCATCAGCTTACTACCAGTCTAGTTCAATGACTAATGACTCAGTGCTGCTTTTCAAGCCGCACATTTCTTCGTATGGTGTGTTTTGCTTCAACCAAATTTTATCGAACTTCTGTCCCTCGACCTGCGTTTTGATTGTGTTGATGCATTGAAATGAGAGCGAATTGCTGTGCTTTTCTTTTAATAGAGTATCCGCTTTTGTTTCACCTATACCTGCGATATAGGTCCCGCCTTCAATTGATTCGATAAACAAGTTCATTGCGCTTCTCCTTAACCATTCAAATTTAAACGAGGAGCATAGGCAAAAGATCAATTAAGCATCCAATGGAGTCAAAGCTTAGTGCTAACTTAGTATTGTATTATTTCCTTTTCTTCCACCAATGCTCTCGGCAAACTGGAAACCCTAAGCCTTCTAATTCGTTGCGTAAAATGACCATATCATCGGCGTTTAAAAACTGACCAATTTGAACCCTTTTATTACCATTTTGAAGGGTGATTCTTGGTGTGCGCCAATCTCGCTCAGTTTCAGAATAATAGATGTCAGTACCGAATCGAGGAAATGAGTCGGTCGATTGTAAGCGGTCAATGCCCATTTCAATCGTGATATCCTGAGTTGTAAATGTCACTATTTGTTTCGAATATGTGAAGCGGGTGACCTTGTACATTAGTACGGCAAATAAACCAACTTCAAGACCGGCGAAAGGAAGAATGACCCAAGCACCGATAAACGTCCACGCGATGGCAATTATCATGACAACAGCAACCATGAATGCGATAATCCATTTCGCTTCGGCCCACGTAAGAGAACGATTAGGCGTCAGTAGAATAATAACGTCGCTATCGTGCTTTTCTAGCTGAACCATATGCCAATGCTCGAATGAAGTTGTTTTTTTAAGACTATCGCTTTTTTCAGCATATATTTATACTCTTTTATTGGCGGTCGGTTGTATTGTTAACCATTTTTCGAAGCGCTTTCAATAGTCATCCATATAGAGCCGCTCTTGCAGTTTGCTGGCTCATTCTTATTTTTAGCATACCAGACAGTTTTCAGATCATTTTTGATTATATTGGTTTTCTATTTTTAGGTATTGCAGGAGCCATTTTTGCCAATGCTACAGGAGCTGGGGGAGGTGTAGTATTTGTTCCCTTTTTCAATCAAATCGATATGCAAAACACTGCTATTGTTGCCACTAGTTTTGCAATTCAGTGCTGTGGCATGACTGCTGGAGCGATTACTTGGCATAAGTACCGAAAGTCTCTTGTGCTAAACCGCTGTGCAAACACGAGCGTTAGTTCCCATGAAGCAGAGCAGTGGTCATATGTAAACAAAGGCTTGTTGATTACGATCCCCTTATCCATTCTCGGGATAGTGACAGCACAATTTATCTTGAGCGAATACACACAACAAATGCAAACGTCTTTGCATCTCGCTTTTGGTGTGTTTTCTATTCTATTGGCGCTCGCGATTTATGGCTCTATTCCACTACTGCACAGACAGGAATCATTAACGTTATTTCTACCCGTGGACGTATTGTGTTTGGGTATCATTGCCTTTCTCGGTGGCATTATTACCGCATGGTTATCGGTTGGCGTTGGTGAACTTGTCGCTGTGTATCTAATATTGCGAGGGTTTAACGTCACTTCGGCGATTGCGTCTGCCGTCATACTTAGTGCGTTTACAGTCTGGTCGGCTGTGATTTACCATCTTATGGTCTCACAAGCGATTTACTGGAATGTCCTATTATTTGCCGGTGCTGGTGCAATTGTCGGCGGTATTGTTGCAAAGAGAGTTGTCCTCCATTTCTCTGTGGTAAAACTCAAAATATTCTTTGCTACATGGATACTAATCATGGGTATAGCGGGATTAATTACGTAAGCAAAGCAGTCATTTTTGAAAAAGGTAGTTTTATTTTCCTACGGCGCGATTACGTTCGCGTTCATACTCCGCGAAGGATCGCTCATATACACGCATGCAATCTTCTCTGGCTTGGCCCTCAGCCACGCGCTCACAAGCTTCCTTTTTGTTAGATTGCATTATTTCATCGGCTGCTTTGTTAGCACATCCAGCAGTCAGTAAAGTTGCTAACGCGAACGCCCCGAGTACATATTGTTTTTGCAGCATATCGTTGTTCTCAAAAAGTCAGTTAGCCAGTGATATGTATTACAGTGCACAAAAATTCCAGTTAAAGCAAGCCCAGAGGAAGATGATCAGGCTCGTCATTGATTATCAGTCGAAGTGATCGATCATTTAATAAGATACTTTTGGCGCCAATATTTGCGAACGAGCCAGGATTATGATTACATGCTCATTAAATAAACAACGCACGCGCGACAACTATTTTGAAATATCCAGTCATACCCCACGTTAAACATAGCACTCCGCTGTGGGCGAGTAACGCCAGTATTTACCAAGTCAATGTTCGTCAATTCAGTCCATCAGGTACATTTAAGGCAGTTAACACTCAGCTGTTACGTCTAAAACAGTTAGGGGTTAGTATTATTTGGCTGATGCCTATTCATGAAATTGGGCAAGTTAAACGAAAAGGCACCTTGGGAAGCCCCTACGCGGTTAAAGATTACTACTCAATCAATGCGGAGCTTGGCACCGATGCAGAGCTTAAAGAGCTAATAGAACATGCTCATGAACTTGAATTAAAAGTCATACTTGACTGGGTTCCGAATCACAGCGCATGGGACAATACATTGGTGACAGAACATCCGCATTGGTACGCCCGAGATTATAAAGGTGATTTTAGACCTGCGCCGTGGTGGGATTGGGATGACATCATCGAGTTTGATTACTCGCAGCCAGATTTGCGTGAATATATGATTGATGCCATGAGTTATTGGGTGAGAAAGTTTGATGTTGATGGCTTTCGCTGTGACGTCGCTGGTTACATTCCCAATGATTTCTGGCGACAGGCTCGGGAAGCTCTAGATGAAATAAAACCGGTGTTTATGCTGGCCGAGTGGGAGGATAGGGATTTACACGAATATGCATTTGATATGACCTATGCGTGGTCTTGGAATGAGGTGCTACACGATATTGTGAATGAGCGTGCTTCATTGGATAAGTTAAGAAAATACTACTCTTGGAACGAGCGAGCATGGCCAAGAGAAGCCATGCGAATGACGTTTGTCAGCAATCATGATGAAAACGCATGGGAAGGCACACCTTCCGAAAAATTTGGTGATGCAGAGCACGCTTGCATTGTATTGTCATGCTTAGGTCAAGGCATGCCGCTGATCCACAATGGTCAGGAGGCGGGAGAAACTAAACGACTGGCGTTTTTCGAAAAAGATTGTATTGAATGGCAAGAGCATTCCACTGGAGCTCTATATACACAGTTATTATCCTTACGTAAGCGCTATACAGCCCTTTGGAATGCAGATCACGGGGCGCTCATGCATCAGGTACCTAATAATCATCAGCAAGCAATATTCAGCTTTGTGCGCCAAGACAATGAAAGTAAGTGGTTTATGATTTTTAATTTCAGCAATGAGCATAGGCAGGTGAGCTTTAAAGAGGACTTGTTTACTGATGAATATATAGATGTGTTCGAGAGTAGTCCGTGTCTGCATGATTTATTTGCAGATTTTGAACTCGACCTCGAACCCTGGGAATATCGTATTTTTATGCGAGAGTATTAAGCCCGCGCCATGAGTAAGGGGACTGGCGAAGATGAAGCGCCTGTGACTTACATAAATTGCGTCACAAACGCTAATACGGCTAATACAACAAACCCTAGCGCCATTCTAAGCGTCAAGGTCGCCGCGTTTGCGTCATTCCCGCGCTTCATGACCGGTAATGCGTTCAATGCGCTTACAGATATTTCGATAACGCCGGCTTTGATATTGTTCGCAATACGCGCTAAACCATTACCTGTCGTCGGTAATACCTTTCGATATAACCACTCAGTATCCAAGTTAACCGATTTCAATTCAGGCGGATATAATCCTTTTTTGTTTAACCAAACGAAGGCTAGCGCTGAGAAGAACAATAGTTGTAGTTGAGTTAGCGTATGTGTTAAATCATAAGGTACGTACGCTTTTTCCATATCCCAAGGCAGCATTTGATATAAAAACTCTGGGTATGTGCCAACGAGGATACAGATAAACGAAGCAATCCCCATCGCGACAAGCATATTGGTTGGTGCCTCTTTTGGACGCAAACCTGAATCGTGCGCAAAGAAAGCGAAAAATGGAATCTTGATCCCCGCATGATGGAATACGCCAGCTGAAGCAAACAACAACATAAGCCATAAATATTCATGTCCAGCTTCAATCATGGCTGCCATCACCATGCTCTTACTGACAAAACCGCTAAACAGTGGGAAAGCAGAAATAGATGCTGCGCCGACAATACAGAAAATCGTCGTTTTAGGCATAGTTTTGTATAAGCCACCAAGGTTCGAACCGTTTACGTGACCAACGCGATGCAATACGGCGCCCATCGTCATAAACAATAGACCTTTAAATATAACGTCGTTAAATGCATGCGCAACAGTACCGTTGAGTGCGAGCGCAGTACCAATGCCGATACCGCAAACCATAAAGCCTAGCTGATTAATCAAGCTATACGCCAATACTTTGCGTAAGTCGTTTTCAATTACGGCATAAAATATAGGGAAGCAGGTCATTGCTGCGCCAATATAAACCAATAAATCTTCGCCCGGAAATGTTCTGGCGAGCATGTAAATAGCAACTTTAGTGGTGAACGCTGAAAGGAAAACAGCACCCGCTGGTGTGGCTTCCGGGTAGGCGTCTGTTAACCATGAATGCATGAATGGGAAGGCTGCTTTGATACCAAAGGCAATTAAGAATAACCACGAGGCCATGGAGCCTAAACCGATATAACCTATGTCGGTTGAACCTGTTTGTTGGAAGTAGCTAATCGCCCCAATGAGCAGCAGAACACCTGACAGAACTTGGATGATTAAATAACGTATACCCGCTAATTTAGACGCCTGGGTTCTGCGAGCAAAGACTAAAAAGGCTGAAGTCACTGCGAGCAATTCCCAAAAGATAAATAGAGTAATGAAGTCACCCGCAAATACCGCACCGACGGCACTACCGGCATACAGCAAGCCAGCAACAATTTGCACTCGATCCTTAACATGCAGTGCATATATAAGACAGATAAAGCAGGCTAGGTGAAATAGATAGGCGAAAAGTAAACTGAGTTTAGCGTCTTGCTCGCTCACTTGCGCACCAACATCCATAATCTGGAGGGTGAATGTGTGCAGTTGAACGCTAATTGGGGTTAGTTGGTCAGCGTTCAAATAAATCAAAATACCGTTAACTAAAGGCACTAAAACCAACAGATATCGCAGCTTCACTGGTGCGACTGCTGCAAACAGTGCTGCTAAGAAAAACGGTAAGAAAGCAGGAATAGCGTAGCTCATTTATGCGACTCCTTGTCTGCACTCTCGTTCTCGCCAAGGTGAGAGCCTTCGTCAGCGTTGTGCTCAATAACAACACGAGGAACATCTAGCTCTACTTCATCATTGCGTTTGTCGTAATAGTGTTCATCACGCATCACAATTTTCCGCATTGCTTTTGCAATAACAACCAACACCACGCATGCAACAAAGCCATAAAGGGCATAAAAAGCAGGGATCTCTTCAAATGACACATAAATATGTCGGTGAACAATAAAGTCGGCAACTACTAATAATATGCATATTGCATAAAAAATACGAAGTATCCACATGACATTTTTAGGATTGTCGAAAAATGGAATTTTTTGCTCAGCGTTACTTGTTTCAATCTTCATTTCGATACCTTAAAAATTTGCCAGTGTTGATGAAAGTCGATAAAACACCTGCGGATCAAAGAACAAATAAAGTGTCATTAATGTTGGAATAGCCATGCCAATTAGGCAGGCAAAAGGCGCTTCTTTGATCCCTTGCCTCACAGAGTTCGGATCGCCATGTGAATCATGCGAATTATCGGCGCTGGTCTTAACTGGTTTGTTGAAAAATGCCGTCATAGGGATACTGAGTAAATAGTAAATATTTAACAAAGAACTGACTGTTAAGCCAATAAGCACCGCCCAATAGGTGGCGGCAGGACCAGTAAAACTGAGGCCGCCTGATACTAAATAATATTTACTCCACATGCCGCCAAAGAAAGGCAAACCAATAATACTCAGGGTACCTATCGTAAAGACCGCAAAAGTGAAGGGCATAACGCGGCCCAAGCCAGCCAGTTCACTTACATACTTTTTATGACTTGCAACAAGAATGGCGCCCGCTGCAAAAAATAACGAAATTTTAGCAAATGCATGCATTGCGATATGCATTGTGCCGCCTATAATTCCGGCTTCATTGGCTAAAAGCGCACCTAAAATAATGTAGCTTAATTGGCTTACCGTGGAATAGGCTAAGCGCTCTTTCAAATTGTCTTTGGTTAAGGCAATGAATGAGGCGAGAACAATGGTGGTTAATGGTATCCATATTAACCAATGATTCGCACCAGATTCAGTAATGAAGTCTGCGCCAAAAATAAATACAACCACCTTCATCACTGAAAACACGCCAGCCTTTACAACGGCTACGGCATGCAGTAAGGCACTTACCGGGGTTGGCGCAACCATCGCGGAGGGAAGCCATCGGTGAAGTGGCATTAGCCCAGCTTTACTTATGCCGAAAAGAAATAATATTAAAAGTGGTGCAGCCCAAATCATGTCAAGGTTACCAGCAAGTATTCCACCCTCTTGGAAGGTCAATGTGCCTGATACAAACCAAACAATGACCATAGCTGGGAGGAAAAACAAAATGGATGAGCCCATTAAGATGAGGATATAGGTTTTTCCACCTTTCCTAGCATCTCTAGTTCCCGCATGAGTAACTAAGGGGTAGGTAGAAACAGTTAATATTTCATAGAATAAGAATAGCGTGAACAGATTGTCTGAGTATGCCACAGCCATGACGCCGGCAATCGCAACTGCGAACAAAACATAGAAACGCGTCTGGTGTTTTTCATCATGTCCGCGCATGTAGCCGATCGCATAAATAGACGTTGCGATCCATAAGCCGCTTGCGATTAGAGCAAACAAACTGCCAAAGGCCGTCGCAGAAAACGCAATCGATAAACCTTCTATAGGTTCAGCAAAAGTGATCCTTGAGGCTGCAACGTCTTTCGCATGAGATAAGTCGAGATTGAGGTATATATCAACGTTGATGATGAAAAGTATGACAGCGGTAACAATAGTGGCTGTTTCTCGTAAATTTACGTGCTTGTCTAATCTGGAAATAATAATCGCCCCAACTATCGGGACAACCATAGAGAGGATCAATAAATGCGTTAATGCCAATTGCGTCATTACTACTCCTATGGCTTCAGCAGTGCAGAGGCAGCAGAAGATGCTGCTTGAAAAGATAATTCAGTATTTAAGCCGAAAAATATACACAGGGCAGCGCCAATCCAGAGAGCTGTGACCATTGTTTTAGGTGCTTTCGCTATGCCTGAATCACCGCTATGTACATCTTGTATATGTGTTTTTCGCTTACTTCTGAAATATAAGTTTTCGACTATTTTCCACACATAGCCAATCGCTAGTACTGAACCGACAACGATTGTGATGACCACAATCCACATGCCTTTTTCAACGGCAGCTTCAAGTAAATACCACTTTGTAACAAAGCCGACAGTACCTGGAACACCTATGAGACTTAAACCTGCCAGTGTAATGGCGGCAAAGGTCCACGGCATGTCCTTTCCTAAACCTCTTAAGCTACCTAATTCTGTTGTGTTGGCTCTGTAAAGCAGAATGCCAGCACCAATGAACAAAGTTGCTTTGATCAGGGCGTGATTGAACAAGTGGATGATAGCGGCGGTCAATCCAAGTTGATTCACAAGTGAAAATCCAATTACGATATATCCAATTTGGGCGACACTAGAAAAGGCTAAAAGGCGTTTCATTTCGGTTTGTTGAAAAGCGCGATATGAACCATAAATAACAGCGACGCACCCAAGTGATAGCATGATTTGCGGTAACAACATGTCAACCCAATAGTGGATAGGGTAGAGGTCATAAAGAATCCGTAGCAGCACGTATATTGACACTTTTGTTGCAGTTGCAGAAAGAAAAACACTCACTGTTGAGGGGGCTTGGCTGTAAGCATTCGGCAACCAACTATGGAGAGGAAATATTGCTGCTTTTAGGGCAATGCCCATGACCATAAAAATAAGTGCGGTTTCAACTAGCTGCATGTCTTCAAATGTACTGAATCGGTTCGCTATGTCTGCCGTATTTAAACTTCCGGATGCTGCGAATAAAAAGCCGACCCCGATAAGAAAGAAAGTTGCACCGATGGTGCCGAGTATCAAATATGAAAATGCTGCGGTGAGCGCTTTTCTATTTTTACCCATGCTGATGAGTGCATAGGTAGCCAATGATGAAATTTCCAAGAACACGAATAGGTTGAAAATATCGCCCGTCAATGCGATGCCTAAAAGACCCAACAAACATAGCTGAAATGCTGCATAGAACAGCGGTATTGTTTTCTCTTCAATTTCATCAGGCACGCTGCGATAACCAAATAAGCACGCAAGGCAACCAATACCGCTAACGATAAGAGCAACAAATGCATTTAAGGAATCAATTTTATATTCAATGCCCCAAGGTGGACGCCAACCGCCTAATTCATAAATAACGTGGCTGCCGTCAATCACTGCATAAAGTATATAGCCAGATATTGCTAATGATATAAGACAAACAATCAGTGTTAATAACCAGGTTATTTTTTCAGATGGAATTAATGCAGTAATCGGGGCGACCATCAAAGGAATGACAATCAATAAGATGGTAAGTTGTTCCATTATTCTTTTTCATCCATAGCCGAAATTTCATTTTCTTCGACAGAGTTATAAGCTTCTTTTATGCGGATAACTAATGCAAATCCCAAGGCTGTAGTTGCGACACCCACGACGATAGCTGTCAACATAAGCACTTGTGGAAGCGGGTTTGAATACAGGCTATATTTTTCGCTAATTATCGGAACAGTACCACCAGTGACTTTGCCTAAACTAACGTAAAATAGAATCACTGCAGTTTGAAACATTGCCAAACCTGCTAGCTTCTTGATGAGATTAGAGCGACTCATTAAGGTATAAAGACCAACCATCATAACTGCGACAATTAACCAGTAGTTAATATGTCCAACAAGGTACTCCATCATTCTGGTGCCACCCTTCTTGCAAAAGTGAAAAACAATAGCACCATCACCGAGGCTACCGTTATACCAACGCCCAGTTCGATAATAATAATGCCAAGATGCTGCCCAGCAATAGACGTACTGGCCAACACGCTATAATTTAAGAAATTACCGCCAAGTATCATCGAAGCGACGCCAACGCCACCATATATAAGCACGCCTAAACTAGCACCAATGCGCAGCATGTATTCAGGAATAAGCTGCAGTGCGGCATCAAGCCCATAAGTGAGTGCATATAACAAAATCGCTGAACTGAATATTACACCTGCTTGGAAACCGCCGCCGGGGCTATAATCACCGTGAAATTGAACGTAAAGTGCAAAAAGAATAATGATAGGAGACAGCCACTTAGTGACAACTCTTAAAATGAGATCATTTGCCATTGGACACCTCTTTTATTCTTATTTTTTTTCTTGAACCCAGCAACATCAAAACACCAATACCCGCAGTGAGCACAACCGTAACTTCTCCGAGTGTGTCAAAGCCGCGATAACTTGCTAAAACCGCCGTGACTAGATTTGGCACACCAGTTTCTTCTTGTCCCTTTTCAATGTATCGTGCCGCTACCTGCATATGTGGTGCGCTTTTACCATCACCTAATTCTGCAATATCATGAGTACCATATATAAGTAGCCCACCCATTAATATGCAGATAATAAGCGGAGCTGCACGCGATTTTTGGGTTGAGACAAGTTCGTGACCGTCCTTAATCGACGCTAGGGTTACTAACATCAGAACGGTTGATATGCCTGTTCCAACAGCCGCTTCAGTAAAAGCGACGTCTGGTGCATCTAGAACAACAAACAGACCCGCAACCAATAAGCTGTATAAGCCAAATAGCATTGCCATTGCGAATAAATGACGGGTTTTAAGGACGGCTAAAGCCATTACTAGGAGAAACACAAGTAGAACTAAATTAACGATAAGGCTCATTTTTTTTCCTTGTCTAATTTAAAGTTGCTGATGTGGATCTTCTGATTGTGAATTAAGCCCCAGCGCCAAGCATTGTTCGCCAATGCGTAAGATGAAACAGGACTTGTAAATACTAGGAATAAAAAGATAAGAATGAGTTTGGCGATTACGTTGACTGAGTCGGCGTGGCACGCTAGACCAGATAAAATTAAAAATGAACATAAGGTATCGGTAACACCGACAGCATGCAATCTTGCGTACATATCAGGTAAGCGGACCAAACCGAATGCACCAACAAGTCCAAGAAAACAGCCTATGCCAATAAGAATGAAGCCAAATATTTCAAGCATCTTGGTTTCCTTTTTGTTTGTTCTCGAGATTATCTTCACTAGCGCTTTGGTCGCCGCTTAGATGTTCTTGTTCTATTTTGCTGTTGTTGGCAAAGAATTTGCCTCTTTCAACTAATCTTAATGCTGCAATCACACCTACAAAGTTAAGTAGGGAGTACAGTAAAGAAATATCTAATAAATCATGACGGCCGGAAAAGAAGGCAAAAATAGCCACTAACAACACAGCTTTCGTGCCAAATAAGTTGACGGCTAAGATACGATCAAAAACGGTGGGTCCTAATAGGGCTCTGCAAACACCTAATGCCATTGCAATAAGTATGGCTAAGCCTGCAACAAGATAATATTCAATCATTCGTTACTGTTCTCTAAAGTTTTTACCTGATATTGCTTGGGCATGATATTCAAAATATCGCCTTGCGCAAGATCCTGAGCGCCTTGCTCACTAATAGTGTGAACTAAGAGTGTGTGATCTGATAAGGCGATGCTGGCTGAACCGGGCGTGAGTGTAATTGCATTTGCGTAAAGAACTCTTGCAACGTCATTGTCAAAAGGGACTTCAATGGTGATAAACGTGGATTCCACAGGCCTTATTCCAAGAACTCTCAACGTGACATCATAGTTGGAAACGATCACCTTATAAAATAGTTGAGCTAGAAACTTGACCAGACTGATCGTGACAAAAAATGTAAATTGTTCTTGGTCTATTCGTAACATGCGTTTTGTTAGCCAAAGCGATATAAGAATGGAGAGAGCACCAAAGGAGAGCATTAATGGCTCGTAGATACCAGATAGCAAAAGCCAGACAACAACAAGTATCACGCCTAATCTAAACAAATGACTCAAATTTATCTCCTAAAACATAAATAATGGTGATGTTAGGCCCGAATGATGACACGAGGTCACCAATTACAACTTCGTTGTTTTTCATGACGTTAATTTAGCAAGTCATCAACGCTAACACAATAAATGAAGTTAAGTTCTTACTTTATTTCATTATATTTAGGTTTCAACCATGAAATGATTCGTTATACTCGACTATAAACTAACTACAGAAAATACCCAATGAATTTAATAATTACCGGCCTCTACTCAGGGCTACTAGGTTTAGTCTTTCTCTACCTATCTTTTGCGGTTATAAAAATACGTAAAAAACATCTTATTAGCTTAGGTGACGGCAATCATGAAGAACTTCAGATGAGAACTCGTGCACATGCTAACTTCAGTGAATATGTACCAATATGCATCATCTTGTTGTTAATTGCAGAGTTGACATCACAAGCTGACTTATTCTTGCATATTTGTGGCATTGTATTGTTGTATGGTCGCATTGCACACGCATATGGTTTAATCACCAAGACTGGCGCGAGCTGGGGGAGAGTGAGTGGCATGCTAGCTACGTTTGCGGTTTTATTCTCATTGTCGATATGGAATTTGTATACGGTTGTGATTAAATTCTTTTAGGGGGAAGAGAGCACGGATGATCAAAAAGGCCATCGCAAATGCGATGGCCAAGGGTTGTTACCGACCTGTCTGCCTACAAAATTACTGCCTTTCTTATTTTTGATGACATATAATCATTTGGACGTCTATCAGGTGTGTACCCGGCTCCATTATGGTCAATTCCGTGATTAGTCCTGACATCGAAGCCAGTGGTAGGATCAAGCTTTTTAACTACTGGTGTATGTTCAGACGACATCTCTATGCTGTATACAGCACTTGGTGTGCCAACGAATGTGTGACCTTTGATACCACCTTTAAACCCAACTAACGATTTAACAGCATTGTCGATTGTCGAGTGTTGTAGAGCTTTGATCATACGAGGACCGTCTTCAGACCTTACCTTACCCTTAACCTCATTTTCATCTTCGCTAATTGAAAGGGCTGAATTTACGATTCCTAACCCATGACTATTCATACCTTCCGCGTAACCAGTGTCTAAGTCTTGGAAATATACAACCTCGGTACCATCGTCGAGTAAATCTCTAATAACTTCTACTCTAGAATGATAATTTCTATCTCTAGATTTTGCTAATATGTTTTTTCCCTCTGTTTCTCCTGCGACAATAATGCACTCGTCGATGCGTGACAAAAGAAGGCGCTCTAAAACGGATTCTAACAAGTTTTTCTTTGACATAAGCCACTCCAAAAGTGTAACAAATATGATAATGTTAAATATAAACTATCTGTTGTTTCTATTTATTATTAAGACGATAAATAAACATGGGCCCGAAACGGTTTCGACGAGGTAGAATCAAGGAGAGAGTGCAAGCAGGAAAGATACATCCTTAAAAGTTCAAAAAACTTTAATTGCCAATAATAACGACAATTACGAATACGCCTTAGCGGCTTAATCGGGTGGTCGCCTAAGACCATCTATCCAACTTAGGCTTTAGCAGGTGGCTCTGCCAAGAAAGTAAAGGCCGCCAGACCTCCCACTTCACAACGGAGGCAAAAAGCCATGGTGAATATCCTTCTGGTAGGAGACAATGACCAGACAAGCTTGTGGATGACTCAAACTAAGACTATTTCGGACGAGGGTTCGACTCCCTCCGGGTCCACCATTTTTTGTAGAAGTAAAGGTACATATGCGATTTACTAGAGATGATTTTATTGACGTTTGGCATACTGCGAAAATGGCTCAT
>ERZ651776.2038-NODE-2038-length-22879-cov-8.473862_pt1 | contig 22879 bp, 11 predicted proteins | sample MGYA00514761_ERZ651776 | MGnify/ENA metagenome assembly ERZ651776 | reverse complement strand
CGGAATTGATACCCAGGTTGCAGATACGTACGATATCACATTCTATGCGATCGATTCTTCCGGTTTACAATCCGAGATTGTCACGAGGAAGCTGGTTGTTATTCCATCGTGTCCGCCGGGAGAAGTCGCGTGCATAAATACTCCCTGTTCTGTAGATGGCGTTTGTTTGGAGGATGTTGAACTACAAACCTTTATCGACGCCGAGGAAGAAGCTCAAGTTGCGGATCCTCCCATTGCTAGCGTGATTACATACGAAGGTTTTGGCTCTTCCATTCAATTGAAGCAATATACGCCATACTACAAGTGCGATACCGACCAAATTCCAACCGCAGATGTCCCGTGCGAACCCGGGGTTTTAGTCATGCAACCTCAGATTGGTGATGCAGACCCAATTGATATATCAGAATTTACGCTTTCTTGCCCGCCCTCTGATTGCTTAGAGTACGTTCCCGCCTGTCCGGCCCATTATTTTAAGAATAAAGGTGTTGTCGGTTGCCCCATCAATCCAGACGCCAATCCGGGTACTACGTTTGATATGGAATTCATTGTTTTCGAGCAAGATGCGCAGTACCCAAGACAAGTATCCGTGAAACGTACGATTATAATCGCAGAACCGTGTCCAACTGGGCAGAACTTGTGCGTTGTTGATGGTGTGAGACAGTGCAGCGAGTTGGAATGCGACGTGCTTCTCATGTTGTCCGAAACGGTTGTTCAAGAAGACGTGACGCCGCCCGTGATTTATCTTCTCGGAGACGTTTCTTACGAAGTCACATATGGCGAGACTGACGACACAATCTTTTTGAATGCCTGCGCGCCGGACTCGGATCGCTCGAACTGTTTGATGTATGCAATTGATGAGGAAGACGGAGACGTGTCGAGTTCGATTTTATCATCGCAGAATGTTGATTTGAGCACCGGAGCGTGCGGCATAAGCGACGTCACTCGAGGCTCCTGCATACCTGGAACGTATTCGTACACTTACACTGCTTCTGATTCTAATGCAAACGAGGTGAGCGTGGAGATCATCGTAAAGATTGTAGAGTTGGGTAAGATGAATACTACAATCACCGTTGGACCGTACTATAGTTTAGATTCCGCGAACGTCGCCGCCGGCAACTATTTGAAAGATGGAAGCAATGCGCGAGCGGCGATTGAAGCCGGTCTCGCTCAAACGCTTGTTTCATCTGGCGCGGGATCTTTTGAAGCGTCGGATGTATCAGTAGTTTACACGGCGGTAACACGCTCGTCAAAAAGTACATGGTCTATTTATATCACCTGTGAGATTTCTATTTCGACCGGGAAGGTGTCTTCGTCTGGTACTGCTAAGAGACGTCGTCGACGCTACCGCATCTTGTTGGAAGAAGAAAGCGATGCTTCTGCGATTGACGGCGCATTATCCGCAATCGAAGCTTCCTTAACTGCGGCGGCTTCTAGCGGGACGCTAGGATCGTCTCTAGAGGCAGCTTCGAGCGCGGCAGGCGTCGAGTCCGTACCGGTATCGCCAGAAGTGACGACGACGAAAGTTGCCGTGACAAAGACTGTCGATTTGGAAGCTTCCAAACTGACTGCCGTGAAGGCGACGGTTGAAAGCATCTCAGCTCGTCTTTCCGCGCTAAGCACTTCAGTCAGACGCGTACAAACGAATATTGACAATGATATCGATTTTGAAGGTTACCTGACCTTCAACGAAAAGGCTTGGGATGCGTCGATGGAGGCAAGTTTAGAAGAACATGCAGAGTTGACGGCGTACGCAAGTGAAGCTTTTCAATTACTTAATGCCACTGTTAGCGTGCAAACTTCGAATAACGACGCTTTGATAACGCTTCAAGAAAGAGCTTCTGAGCTGAAGATTGCGCTTGAGTCCACTCTTGCAACATTGAACGCGATGAATTCGGGAGATGGGAGCAGTGCTGAAGCCTCATGCGAAAAAACAAACTCTTGCGCGTGCCCCAAGCGCGACAAAGGAGAAATTTTGGTATATTTCAACGCAACGAAGACGTTCACGTACATACCAGACGATTTTCCTGCATCGCCACCACCACCTCCTCCGCCTTCGCCGCCGCCGTCTCCGCCTCCCGTGCCTCTGGGATGCACGTTAGAAGACATTTACACATACGGCGGTTGCGCGAGCGCCAAAGAACAGAAATCGAAAGGCCGTCGGCTCTTGAGAGATTTGAAGTACTCCGGAGCAGAAGGTGAAATAGACGCGGTTGTGGATGAAGACAATAGCCTCGGTGGTTCTGAAAAGCTCTATTACGGCTATGATGTGAGCTTCAAAGTTAAGAACGACGTCAAAAAGGAGGTTTCCTACGTTCCAGATAGGAAAATTCGTGGCAAAAATACTTTGATCGGTGGTGTTCTGATTACTCAATATCGTAGTGAGCGCGCTTCGGGATTCAATTGTTCAAGAAGATTTCCGCAAATCGCATCAACGTGTAGAGACTTCAAGAAAGACAGCATTGCACCGTTTGGTGTCGACCCCATATTTTCTAGGTCTTCTTCTTTGTTTGGGGGCGTTGACTTGGAAAATAACATTGGAAAATACTATAACGTTTCAGAACTTCCACCTTCGGGTGTTCCGAACGGATTCACCGTTCGCTCTTCGGATTTAAAACTAGGGCGGAGTGGCTTTGCAGTATATATCGACATCATGACGAGTAAAAATCAAGCGAATCGAATGATTTCGTACATGCGCGAGGGTAATTTCATCGATACTTCGACAAAATCTATCGTCGTGAATATTGCAGCATATAATCCAGTGACAGTTAGATTTACAAACACAAGAGTGCACTTCGAATATTCGAAAGGTGGTAGTGTGGATATTAGGAGTGATACACAAGCGCTCGCCATGGATGTTTACAAGGGCAAGGCTGGTGCTTTTCTTCTCGCGATGGAAGTTATCGTCGTGTGTTGGGTCATTTACTCTACGTATGCTCTATTGGCAGATTCTGTCATAGTTTCGCGATCGCAAGATTTTGAAATCCTTCGTAACATTCAAGCCAGAGTTGTTCAGAGTCACTCAAATGTGCTCGAAATCGTGAACCTCGTGTGTCAGCTGCTTGCTTTTGTAACGTGGTGGGCTTATCAAGCTTTGTACGCGTACAGATTCTCGCCTTCAAAACGATACGACATTTATCATTCCGTGAGCGCGCCCAGCGCTCATTTCATGATGCCGTTCAAAAACCAAACAGGGAATGATTTGATAGGCGGAATTTTCGTGAACGGAACAAATTATGAAGTACCTAAAAGGCCAAAATATGGATGGGAGTTGCCGGAGGACGACAGAGGATACGTAAACCTGATCAAAATGTATCACGAAATTGACATCATGACCACTCTGAGCGTGGCCTATAACTTGATCACGGGGATAAATCTTTTGTTATTGTTTATCAGATTTCTGTTACTTCTCAAGTTTCAACCTCGTTTGGCGATCATTACGCACACGCTAGAACGTGCAAGCCTGGACGTTTTCCATTTCTTGTTTGTGTTTTTCGCGTTACTCGCCATGGCTTCAGTCTTGGGTAACACAATGTTTGGGGCATCTATTGAGAGCGTATCTTCGATACCGATGGCTTTTGAGCTCCTGTTTTTGTTGCTCATCGGAGCGACATCGTTCACTGAGTTCAGTCCAGAAGGATTGAGCGGGAACAGTGTTGACAAATTCTTTAGAGTATTCTACTGCGGTCTCATTCCGATGCTCTTTCAATGGGTCTTGTTTGAGTTTTTCATGTCCATCTTGGCGGATGCCTTTGGCGAAGAAAAAGAAATTCTTGACGACATTGAGGCAACCGGAGATACATTACCGAACGACATCAAGAAGTTGATCGAATATAGAATTGCCACCATGCGCGGTGAATGGCCGCGCTTTGAAGATGCGCACGACCTCCTCAAGACTGGTATCAAAGTTCACCGAGCCTCTCACAAACAAGAAGAAAAGACGAAAGCTGATACTTCTCATGTTGCAGATATTGATGAGGATTGTTTTGCAAATGGCAATTTGAACGTCGAAGAACTTGCCTTCGTAATCAAGAAAAGCTTCCCGAATAAAGCAAACGCAATATTCACCTCATCGGATTCAGACCTGTCGGAATCTTCGCTCGGATCCAAAGACAAATCTATTCGAAAGTTTGCGCAAAAACTTTTGAGCGATAAACCGGCACGCGACGACGTGCACGAGATTTTAAAATCAAAACTTCGAAAAGTGACAGAGCTCAAGCTTAATGCCTGCGTAGAACTTCAAGAAAGGATTGAAGAAGTCAGTGCAGAGCTGACGCAGCATCTTGTAGAACAAAAAAGCAAAATTGAACACGCTGAAAAGTTAGGCGAGAGATGGAAAAGAATTCGCGAATTTGTTGAGGACATTGAAGCCGCACTCGAAGAGTTCGGTTTCACGAAGGAAACTTTCGATAAGAAAAAGTTGAAGTTGCGTGTCCGCGAACTTCGTGAGTCGCGAGCAAAAGCAAATATGGAAGAAAAGAAAAAATGGATGGAAGCCGTCGAGATTGTCAAGAAAGTGCGCGCGAAGCGAAAACAATTAACCAAATTGGCCAAGGTTGCGAGCGTAATTCGAAGAAAGTCGCGCAACGAAAAGCTGAAGAAATTGTTGGCCGAACGAGCTCTTTACGAAAAACCGCACAGCTCGTCATCGGCTAATCGTCGTCATAAAGAAGAAATTTTGGAACAAAAGAAGATGGTCGAGAAGGACTTGCAGGCGCTCGAATCTTTCGTGGCAAGAAAATAGAAGGATGTAAAGTGCTTTGTGCTTTGTGCTTATGCTTGTGCGTACCACGTACCCTCCCGCTAAATCACAACTCGCGTTTCGACCTTCTCCAATAACGTGATTAAAATAGTGATCCCTTAAAGCTTCTCCGTTATTAGCATAAGTAGTTTGTAAATCTGGATATCTGTCTCGGTAACAAATCACCTTAAATTTTTGACTTTCTTTACTTTCTTTCTTCTTTCTTCTTTCTCCTCCTCAAAACCTTTTCTCCGAGGAATCACACGACGTTAATGCAGAACCTCTCCAGGAAAGTTCATCGCTATTTGATCTCTTTCGAATACAAAGGGAATGTTTTCTCTGGATTTCAGAAGCAGTGCGCTCATAATCAACCAAAATCTCTGACTGTCCAAGGCGCGATAGAGAACGCACTTTGTCTGTACACGAATGGAAGAGTACATAGAATATTTGGCTCTTCTCGCACAGACGCTGGAGTGCACGCACTTCACAACACAGCGCACTTGGAAATACCCGCAGAATTACTAACCAGTACTAAAATTTGTATCAATAAAAGTAGTGGTGGTAGTGATAGTAGTAGTGATAGTAGTAGCAGTAGTGATAGGAACAAGAGTCAAGATGATGTTGATGATGACGCTGAGCAGGACGACCAGGACGACAGAAAAAACGATACGACGGCCTCCACCAAAGAGAGCAGAGAAACGAAAATTGATCCTGAACGACTTTGGAAAGGTGTGAACTATCACCTCCAAAAGCTTGGATTTCTTGATACCGTGAGATTGACAGGTTGCGATTACATAGAACGACCATGCTTCCACGCGCGCTACGACGCGATTGAGCGGACCTACAAGTATAAGATATGGGCGTCGCCAGAAATACCGTCCCTGTTTGAGCAAAATACATGTTGGCACGTTCTTTTACGTCGTCGTCCTCCCGAGGAAGATGAAGAGAAGGTAGTCGAAAGAATGGGCAAATTAGTAATCAACGAAAAAAAAAGAGGAAAGTGTGGGAAGGGGAAGAGGGCGCGCGGGAGAGCGGTGGCGCTTGACGTCGCAGCCATGGAAAGAGCTGGACAATATTTCGTCGGTATTCATGATTTTTCAACCTTCAGAGGTACAAAATGTAGCGCAAATTCGCCAGTTCGCTCAATCACGAGCGTGTGTGTAGAGGAAGAGAAAATGCCGAGTAATGCCAGAGGTAAAATGATAGTCATCACAATAGTAGCGCCGTCGTTTCTTTATCATCAGGTCAGGTTAATCGTTGGAGCCCTGAAACGATGCGGCGAAGGGCACATGGAAGTTGAAGACGTCAAGCGAATTTTAGAGGAAAAGAACAATAAGCTTGCCCCCCCAATGGCACCTGCAAAAGGTTTGTGTTTAACGCATGTTAAGTACAACAAAAATTTTGCTCCTAGGGATCCCAAATGCGCGCTACGCTCCGCCGTATAAGATGGGATCTGAAGAGTTCTGTGGTGATTAGAAAGAGATGACCCCATTTTAGCGTTGTATTAGTATTAAAAACTTCTGCCTATTCCAAAATGAGCACGTGTGATTCCGTGATCGTTCTTGGCGTACTCTAAGCGCAAGGGTCCGAAAGGACTCGCTAGTTGAAAACCTGCTCCGTACCCAAACCCACTTCCTGGTTTACCGCGCGTACCCGCAGGATCACCAAGAATTGAACTACCAGAATTCAAGTCACTTCCACAGTCAAAAAAGAGAGACGCGGAAATGTGCTCGATTCCCGTGGGCACAACCAATTCAGCGCTACCAACGACAAACTTTCTAGCCGTACCTACTGCGCCTTCGTTATAGCCTCTGACTGAATTTGTTCCTCCGATAGGAAACGCTTCGTGTGGAGGTAAATCTCCAATAACGTTGCCTCCTTTCGAAGCGAGGGTTAACTTTATTGGCGTGGAGGCAAAAGCACCTCGTTTTATCTCGTCAGTTTCACGATCGGTACTCATCATTGAGCCTAAGTTTTGTTCGCGTCCCTTTGATGAGGAGAATATTGGAAACTGAAACGTGCGTTGGGCTCGCGCAAAAAGACGCGTGAAATTGAGCCAATCCGGTCTCAAAGGCAAAGCTTGCTCGGCGGATAGCATCAACTGTGTATCTCCATCTGGTGCCGAATAAACGACTCGGAGTTGAGAAGTCGCCGCAACATCACAACCAGATCCCGAAAAAGTTAAAGGCGCACCGTAGGCATCGTGTAAGATTGAGTTTCTTTGCCCATCCCACAAACTCGAGCGACACCACGAAGCAATAAACGTGCCGTTCCATCCGTTTGCCAATGGCCTCGAATAGTCAATAGAAGAAATCAGTTTTCTGACACGTACTTCGTTCGAGCTATCTTTTTTGTTATTGGATGGAGCAGCGTTGTTCTCGTCATTACGAGTGCTATCTTCTTTTGCGACCGTATCATCCCTGGACTTCCCGCCACTTAATTGGGAGATGGTTTTTGAAAACCCACCAGTCTTCTCGCCTACAGAATTATTGTTATCACCTACCTTGTTGTCGTTAATAGTACTACTACCGATATCTCCGATATTATTATTTACGTTCATTCTCGTAGAATTGGCATCCACGTTGAACGCAGACGATAGGCGATCTTCAGCTCCTTCATCGTTGTCGTCTTGGAACTGACTCGCACCGTAAATTTGGCTCGCTGAAATTGCAGCCGTGTTCAAATTGAAAGTTCGAGCCGTTCGTCTCTTATCTCCTTCTATCCATGGATCCGACAAAGAAAGCTTTATATCTGCGTCAATTCCTTTCTTCGAGTTCGATTTTGGTACGACTTCGAGGCCTAAATTTAACTTTTGACATTTCCCGAACAAATTCCGTTGCACGTAGTTCACGTTGGCAAGCAAGCCACCAAAATTCCCTTCTGTGAGTCCTTTCGCGGACATACCTCCCCCAGCTGAAAATCCTCCCGGAGATTTTTCAACGATGTTTACAGTAAAATCCATAATCATCGAATCCTGAACCTTTGCCGTGGTATCTCTGCTCACCAGATTCTCGCCCTCCGCTTGTTGCTGCTGCTGCTGTTGAACCCCGGCTGCTGCATTTCTTGGAATTGGTTGCGATGAAACGTCTTCCACTGGGCAATTTGCATACACCGCTCTTAAGTCATCCTGCACGCCCTTAATGCTGTAAACTTTCCCCGGTTTTACGTTGGAAAGATATCGCGCAATAATACTCGGCTTTGTCGTCCCTTTCTTCTGCGGATTCCCGGCAGCATCCAAAAATCGAACATTCACGTTTCCAATTTTAGGCTCTGATATTCTCAACTCCACAACTCCCGTATCTGTATCCACATCTGCTCCTAAAATATTTGATGGTATCGCATTTACGTTATACCAATCCCTGATTTTCCTCATCCCGCTGTGGAACTTGTGCATATTCAACACTTTATTCATCTGTCCCTTGAACGCATTGGTCAAAACTGTATTTGGTAAATAGTCGCATCCACTCACAACAATAGATCGTATTTCCGGGTGCGACTCTAACTGAAAATCAATAACCATCCCATCTCTCGTTTCTGTGACCTGTGGTTCTATTTTTTTGAACACCCCTAGTTGATTGATCAAAGTCACTTGCTCTTGAACTTCGTTCGCCGTGTAGGAATAATTCGGTTTGATAGTCATAACAGATTTCGCCAAAGCAATCAAATCGTTCGATACTCCCGTCACGTCGTACGAAGAGATGAGAAATCGTCGAGCTATTTGTTGCTGTTGTTGTTGTTGCTGAGCAGGAGAAGTTCCATTTTTCTTATTTTCCTCTTCCTCTTCCGCGAAAGCGCCTTCATTCATTTCAAAGTCCCTCGTGTTTCTTGTTTTCCTTGTAGTTCCAGAACTTTGCACGTCTCTACCGATACTACGATTGCCTTCGCGCTCTGCCCCTCCTTTTGCGCTCGTTTCTCCCTGTCCTTGTGCAAAATTCGATCTGCTTTTGTTATTATTTCCGTTGAAAAAGTTTTTTTTTTTGTTCGTAGTTGTCGTTGAAGAATCCGTTGCGTTTGAATTTGAAGAAGCGTCGGCGATGTCGAAGATGCGTCTCGCTCCTCCTTCCTCTCTCCCTCTGTTTATCCTTCCTCTTCTCTGAAATGGAAGAGAAGACGCAGGTTTCTCGTGATTATTTTTCCTAGCTGCGTTTCGTTCCTCTCCTCCTCCTCCTCCTCCTCCTTTTCCTCCTCGTGGTCGATCATCACCGTCACCAACAGAACGGACTCGTTCAGCGCCGGATTCGGAATTTCTCACTTGTTCTTGCTTACGTGACGCGGAGAAGAAAGAAGGAAGAAAGGAGGAAGGTACTCGATGTTGGTGTTGGCGTTGTCCTTGACCGCGTTCCATGTTAATTCAAAAACCCGCTCTTCTTCGTCTCTTCCTCTCTCTCTTTTTGTAAAAATTCGTTTTTTATTTCTCACGCTTTTGTTGTCTGGGTTCAAAGAAAAGTTATTATATCTCAAACGAAGAACCAAGAAAACGAGAGGCCACATGATCCAAAAAGACAAAAAGATCTCGCGAGACTTTATGTGTAGTATCTTAGATGCCTTACTGGTATATATACACACAATGATAAATGAAAAGACATACGGTACGTTTTCGCTTCGACCAATTTACCACTGCAAGTCTCCTTCGTTCTCGATTGCAGTGAGTAGTTTAGAATCCACACCCGAGTCTCTCGGCAAAGCTACGCGGCCACTTCTGGCCACTTCGAGAATGCCGTACGGTTCTAACAAACGCTGAATAGAAGTAATCTTCTTTTGTCGTCCACCGACTTCGATTGTGGCCGTATTTTCAGAAACATCGACGATTTTTGCGCGAAAAATAGCACAAAGATCAACTAACTCGCCTCTTTGCTTTCGGTCACAAACGATTTTAATCAGCATCAACTCTCTCTCGACGTACGGTGTTTTCGTGATGTCATCGGCACTAATAACGTACGGAACTTTTAAAATTTGTTTCAGAAGCATTCTGATGTCCTCTTGCGTGCCTGGTACTACTGTAGAAATACGAGAAATATCAAACGTAGCTTCCGGACCGACGCCTAAAGATTGAATGTTGTAACCTCTACGCGCAAACACTCCGGTGATTGAGTCTAAAACGCCCGGTTTATTATCAACGACGATAGAAAGCATGTGCGCGGTAAAGCCGCTGTCTGAGGTACCGGAACCGATGGGTTGCTTTGGGATATCTTCTTGATTCTCGTTAATTTCACCCGTATACGAAGAAGATAAAACGGGAACATCCCAAACACCTTTGACTTCGTCGTCGAGATCGCCACCGTAAACACCAAGATCGCTAGACGACGATTCACTGAAAAATCGTTCGTTCAAGTCTCCGTCTAATCCTGCGACTGCCCTGACGATTTTTGACGCGATCAACGATTCCGCGCGATCGTCCGAGTTGAAGCCACTACTGGAAGGTGAAGTAGAATCAATGTAAGTACCGTCCATGACTTGTTTTGCCTTGCGCAGCGCTTCCATCAACTTGATTTTCCTTGAGCGCGACTCGGAATACATCGGTTCTCTCTTCAGAGCTAACTTCCCGGTTCGAGCGACTTGAATAACGCCAAATTTAGACAATGCGGATTGAAAGGCGCGATTCTTTCCTGGATCTCCAGTCACGCACGCCGTTATCGAGTGGTTCGAAACGTCAACCACGGAAGCGCGAAAGATACGAATAACTTCCAACAACTCAGTGCGAGTGCTCGAATCGGATTTCACTTTCACTAAAAGTAATCCTCGATCAACGCACTCTTTATCGGTAACGTTTTCAACCTTTCTCACCTTGGCGAGTTTGTTCAGCTGCTTGATTAACTTTGCGATCGAATTATCGTCGCTCACAACCATAATCGTGAATATCGCCTTGTCTTCGTTCAAACCGACGCATAAAGAATCAATATTATACCCGCGCCTCGCGAATACGCCGGCAACTCGGTTGATCATACCGGTTTCATCCGCCACGTAGACCAGTATGGTGTGCCTTCGCAAACCTCCAGCTAAACGCGTCGGGCCTTGGTACACGTCTTTCAACTCAGCTTCTCTTTTTTCTTCTTCATTTTCTTCATTTCCGTTCTTTGAACGGTTGCCGGCGTCATCGACGCTCGCTGGAGCCGCCCTTTGCACGATTGAACTTCTTCTTCGTCTACCGCTGCTTCCGCTGCTTGAGTTCTCCCTCCTAATGTTACTGCTCTTATTCATATTATAGTCATCAACAACACTTCCTTCGCGCATCATAGAACGGCGATGATGATGATAATGATGATGATGATGATGATGATGTCGACTAGAGGCGGTGCTTAAATCCAACATCGCTCTTGTCGTCGTCGTCGTCGTCATCACAGAACCGCTTTTACTCGCGTGATTTCTTTGTTTAAAGAACGGCGGGGAAGCCCTGAGGAGGAGAGGAGGAGAAGAAGGAGGAGGAGGAGGGGGAGGAAAATTTAGAAAAAGACGAGAACGCCGTCTCGGCTGTCGCTCCCCAGCGAGAGATGCGCGAGAGAAGAGAGAGACGGTGGTAGGTTTATGCGCCGCACCACAACAAAGCGACATTTTGTTTCTTCTTCTTCTTCTTCTTCTTCTTCTTTTTCTTTTGGTTGTTGTTTGTTGTTCGAGTGAGCAAGTACTTGGTGCACGAGAAATAATAAAAAATGATGATTTTATGATTTTCATAGCTTACGTCACTGCTCCATACTACGCGCGTACGAAGAAAAAAAAATACCATTCGCGATGCCGAAGGTTTTCTCTACCGCCTCTCTCTCTCCTGCGGCGTTCACGGCGTCGTCTTCCACCCAGCGTCATCGTTATCATCATCACGCGTCGACGACCACTTCTTCTTCCTCCTCTTCTTCCTCTTCTTCTTCCTCCAGGTTCACCTTTAAGAGCTTTTTTAATAGACCCAAGACTGTCGAGAGGTACAAGTCTTACTTCTGCGATGAGAAAAAATTGAACAACGCCGCTTCTCGGATCCGCCTCGAAATTCCTCGCGCGTCGTCGTCGAACGATGCGAATGGGGAAAGCGAAGAGGGAGAAAATGAAAAAGAAGCGTCGGACACAGAAAGTTTTAGGCCAGCGACGGATATTGGAACCGGAGAAAATGACGCGAGCAGCGCGGGTGCTTTTAAAACTGCCATCACGGAAGATCCCAATTTTCTTCGCGGATTAGAGTCTTCCTCATCAACCTCATCAACCTCATCAACCTCCTCATCAACCCCATCGTCATCTCAATCTCGATCACAATCGCAATCGCCGTTATCATCGGTAGCTTTGTCCATACCAGACGAACAAGCACAGAAAGAAACAGTTCGATCGTTCCTGTATCCAGGCGAAGAGGAACTTCCAGACGACGTGGAGATGTCTATCTGGGAACACTTGGAAGAGCTTCGCGACAGAGCGCTCATTTCGTCCGGAGCAGTCGCCGCGGGTATTTTACTCTGCTTTTGCTTCGCGAAAGATTTAGTCATATTTCTCGAAAAACCAGTCAGCGATATGGGCGTTCGATTTCTGCAACTCGGTCCGGGGGAGTATTTCTTCACCACGGTGAAAGTTGCCGGATATACGGGCATTTTGTTAGCCGCGCCGGTTGTCCTATACGAGATTATCGCGTACGTCTTGCCCGGATTAACGAAAAACGAACGGAAAGTTCTCGGGCCTATAGTCCTCGGTTCCTCAGTTTTGTTTTACATTGGCATTTACTTCGCGTACTTGATCTTGACTCCGGCGGCGTTGAAGTTCTTTGTCGGGTACGCGGACGGCGCTGTTGAAAGTTTATGGTCCATCGATCAATACTTTGAGTTTGTGCTCGTGCTCTTATTTTCAACCGGTCTTTCTTTCCAAGTGCCAGTCATCCAGTTGTTGTTGGGACAAACTGGTATCGTGAGTTCAAAACAAATGCTCTCGGCGTGGAAATTTGTCATCGTTGGTTCCGTGGTCGCCGCCGCGGTGCTCACGCCCTCTACGGATCCTTTCACGCAAATGCTTCTCGCCATTCCTCTCATGAGTTTGTACTTTGGCGGTGCGGCTTTAGTAGGCGTCGTCGAACGCGAACGCGAGATTGAATCTTCGTCCTAGCGTATTGAAAAAAAAAGATATTTAGGTGCGTGGAAAAAAAAAGAGAGAGGCGCTTTCGCACTTGTTTTTTTTCCCAGGAGTTTCAATTTTATAGTAGGACACTCTATCAACCAAATCAGTATGCGGAGAAATTGTAACGATATAACCCGTTCAACTCGTATCCGCCGTTTCCACCTACCCAACTCTCAATTTTCGATGCATCTCCAACCTTCAAGCGGTTTTGGAAAACGTTCTGAGAGAGCCACTCCTTGTGCCCTCGCGAGTCGTCTAAACATCCGAGAATGCATCCGCCCGTCCAGGTCGCCTCCGAGTACACCGTTCCGGCGCGGTGATCGAGCACGATAGGCGTAATCGCGCCCAAAAGTGTAGCGAGCTCCTCATCCTCCATGCTAGAAACAACGAACGATAATGTAGAAGCAGTTCTACCTTCGATGACCTCTTCAATCTCGGGTATTTCGGCGCCGCCGCCGACGAGTAAAATATTCTGTAACGCTTCGCATTTTTGCATCGGTACCTCGCAACTGAGACAACTCGCCACGATAGCTTCGTGTAAACCAACGATTTCATGGTCAGTTCTATCTTTGCGCATCGACTTTTTCTTTGCACCATCGTCGCTTCTTCTTTTTTCTTCTTCTTTCTCCAATATTTTTTTATTTACTAACGAGTCTTCCTCTCGCGATAGAGCGGAGGGTAAAACAAACGTGCCGATGGAAGTAGCTAAGCTTCCTTTTCTCTCTGTGTTATTATCGTCGTCGTCGCCGCCTCCATCGTTTTCATCCTCCTCGACGACGACTTCATCGTCGTCCCAAATACCGCCCGCACCAGTGAACGGCCCTTTAAATTTGATTCGGTCCGGTTCAAAAAGCGCGTCGGAGGCAAAAAGTAAAGCCTTCGAACACGAGCTACTTTCGTAAAAGTTACCACTATGTTTGAATCGAACGACGCGGTCCTCGTAACGAACGTCATTGTCGCAGGTTATGGTATCTCGCGAAAACGTGAGCACGTTTTCAAACCATTCGTAAGCACTGGTTTCCCCGTTCGCCTTCTCCATCCATGTTCCACACGATCGATTCGCCGCGACGTTACAAAGACTCATGTGTTCGTAACCATATGGCAATGCCACCAGTGAGCTTGGTATCGGACACCCTGAGCTATCCACACACTCTGCGGTAATTTTTTGCGCGCCAATGTCAACGACGCACGTGACTTTCTGTTTCTTCGAACCCAACGAAAAGTACGCGCACGTAGATTCGCCATGAACGCAGATGGAGCGAAAATTCAAACCGACAAGCAACGTTCGCGCCATGGTTTCAATATCTTTGCGCGAGCAAAGTGGTGAAGCTATGAGCAACACGTCCATTTTTTCGCGAATGCATTTGCTGGAAAACCCAGCCTTCTCCAGTGCGTCTCGCCAGCAATTTTCTAAAACAGTCTCCGAAGCGACGAGCTTACCTTTCCTGAACGGAAACACCAGTTCCCAATCGTCGTTGCTTATCTCGTGCATTTCCAAAGCCTCCTTCCCGAACGTCCAATCAACGAGGCGATGACGAGGAGAACGAAGCGTTTTACCGTCCTTTGTTTCTTCTTTCTTCTCTTCCTCGTTCGTACACTTCACCTCAACCACGCCAAGGGCGTCGTCGTTGTCCTCGTCGTTGTCCTCGTCGTCGTCGGCGGAGTCATCGTTCTGGCTTTTCTTCTTCTTTTTCTTCTTCTTCTCATTCACCGTGGTCGTGATCGTGGTCGTCGTCGAAGCGACTTCTTTCTCCAGCAAAGCTCGGAAAGCGTCTTCGTTCTCGCCGACGTACACTTCTCTCAAAGTTCTCTTCCCTTTTCCTCCTTCTTTTTGTTCTACTTTTTTCTTCTTCCTGGCCCGAGCGGATGATTTGTACGCGCACACGTGTTCAAAGACGAAAGGTCTCTCCTCGCTCGCTCTTCCGAATTTCAAATATTTGCTTCCCCCGCAGTGAAAGACGAGTAAATTTCTCCCTCTCTTCGCCAACACTTCTTCATTCAACAGCTTTGAGCGCTGTTTGTCCTGTTCAATTTTCTCCAACTCGTTGCGTCTTCGCACGAGTTCGAGCTCAGCCCAGTAGGACGCCGACGACGGATCCGTTGCGCTGCCGTCCATCTCCTTCTTTTAAAACTCACGTCACGGAGGATGGGGAGGACTGCGGATTGCTCTCTCTTTCGTCGATGACGATTTCGTTCTTCGTACGTACGAGGAACGAAAATGTGTGCCGACGGCGAGATGGCGAGTAGAAATCTTCTTCTTCTTCTTCTAAATTTTTCTTATAGAATTTTTCTGAAGAATCGTGACTTTTGGATTGGAAACTTAGTAAAATTACAAAAATGTGCTAGTACCAGTACACTGCTAGACGCGCGTTATTTCGGTACTCCGGTTCTCGGCTCTTCGAGGCTCTCGGCTCTTTCTTTCAGGCAATCTTCGATGACACTGTGTGGGAATTGCGATCCACCCCAGCCTTCAGAGTCACTGAATCTAATGCTCGACCGTCTCCGAACGCGCTGTCCATCACTTCCCGGTTCGTCTTCGTTGAATTCTACTCGCGGCGGTGTGAATTGAGACAACGTCGGTTCTTTTACTATTTCTTTTGAAACAGCGGCGCTGTTCGAATTATTAACCAACGCCGTCGCTCGCAATTTCATCGATTGGATGTACTCGCGAGTTTTATCAGCATAGCCGCTCTGGAATCGATCAAATCGTCGCGCAAGATGTTTTCCGTTCCTCATCGACGCACTCGCAGGTGCCACTTCCAACACATCGACTGATGCGCTGCTCTTTTTAACACGATTCCTCTCGTCAAATCCGCAAGGAGTTATATTTTTCACTATGACGCAGTGATGGTTACTTTTCTGACACACGTTTGTCCAACGCGTGCAGTTTTTGTCCAGCTCATCTTCATCCCAGGACGATACTTTCAAGGCGAACAGGTCGATGGTATTCGTGTGGATCGAGCCGTCGTCGTTTTTGATTTCTACAAAAAACATCCACCGGGCGAAGCGCCGACCATCATTCTCGACAAACCGAGGGCCCGTGAGGAGGTGAATCGCTAAACAATCTAAGTAAGACTCGCTTCCGTATGCGGTCTTTTCAACAATTTGCAAACCAGCGTTTTGGAGCGTATCGGGAGATATTTTCGTCCAACGCGTGTGTTTCGTGACGGATAATTGAAGCGTCTTTTGACGCGCATCATCTTTGCCTTCCGACGATTTAAGATGTGTCACTGCGTACACAGAGCCTTCTTCCAACGCGCTCGAGAACGCTTCGTCTGCGTCCCAGACCATTACTACGGCTTGATCAAAACCTGACGTACAATTGTTGTCGCCGCTGGTATCAATTCGATGGCGACGTTTTGTATCGGACATCAAACCATGCGTCAGGATTTTGCACACGCGGCTAACGTTGCGTCTTTCAGGAATTCCCGCCTCTTCTAACGCGCGAAGTTTCACCTCTTCTTGCCTTAGATCGCGTTGTCTTTCAAAATGTGAGGTGCGATTCACGTTCACAGCTTCCTCGTAATTGTTCCTATCTCGGAGTTCGTTCTCAACGTTATCTTTGCTCACGGCTTTTTCTATCACCCTTCGCTGCTGCGTCTCGAATTTCTCACGCTCGGCTATTTCACTCTCTTCCCTTCGGGTGACGAAAATAGGCGCGGCTGAATCGACGTTCCCGTCGTTGTCGCGAGACGCCAAGGAACGCTCGCGATAAACCGGAGGAAAATGCCGACTGATTTTGAGAAGAACTCGCGGAACGTCTCCGCCATCGGTTCGAACTGAACGCAAGGGAACCGTCAAGTTGACTCTTTGCAATCCGAGCTTCGCGTCCCATTCGCACGGGCGACACGAGTTCGAGCGCAACAGCAGTCGCGCCTTATACGCTTCGGGTTTAAGAGGTTGCACGCCCTCGCCTTCTGGTATGCCGCTAAGTTGGCAATTTTGTACAAACATCTTCGAACCGAGTCTGATTCTGTTCGCTCTGAGGTGGGAAGAAAGTTCTTCGTCTAAAACGGCCCGAATCGAATACCATCCGTCGCTCACTTCAATTTCAGCTGAATAGAAATTCTTGCATTTTTCTTTTACTCCTTCGTTTTCTTCGTTTTCTTCATCTTCTTCGAAAAGAATCCCGAAACTCCGCACAGCGGATACAAGGAGAATCATAGGAACAGTTGGTGGCGAATCGCGCTCTAAAACCTTGCGCAATATAGGCCTACGCGATTGATTTATTTCCCTCTCGTATCTATACATCATTCGTTCGAGCAAATGTTTCGCCGACAACGCCTGGTTCGCTTTTCCGCTAAACGCGCGCTTCAAGGAAGCTGCAGTCCACACGACGTGTCGATACGCATTCGCGCACCAATCCTCGCTCAGATTTTTCTCTTTTGCACCACGCGTAAACATTAAATCTCTAATATCCCTCCAACCCAGCGTCAGCGATTGAGCGTCCAAGCTGCTCGCAACAGCGCTCTTTATAATGTTATTTATCCGATATTCTTGCGCGTTGTCAAACGTTATTCTCGAGGCTAAAATATCCGTCATGGGCGCGTCGCTCATTTTTGAGAACGGAAGAGCTCCATCAAAGTACTTAGAGAGTGGTTCTCTGTGTATCCTCGACTTGAATAGGTCGTGCGTGGGAAGATGATTCAGCGTAGATTGCTTTTGCTGTTGAAGAGCCATTCTTGTTGAACCAGCTGGCGGGGTTAATGCGTTCACGCCGAGCGCTCGATGTTGCTCAGGATTCATTCTAGACAAATTTTGGTATTGACGCTGCTGCTGATGTTGATAATTGTACGCCGCTCTGAAGTGCGCAGCAGAAGGCGCAGAATTTGGCGCACGCGTTTCCTTTTCAACGAAAGGAAAGCCGGGCGGCCGTTTTTCACTCATAGTCTGTGCCGAACTTCCAACATGCGACGTGTTCATCGGTGTTTTATTCGCCGCTTCGTTTGCATCTAACAGCATTCTTGCTTTTTCCAAAGATGCTTCGGAAACGCGCATTGTCTTTCCGTTCCCTGTGGAGAATATAGAAGATCCCAATCCTCCTCCTCCTCCTCCTCCTCCTCCACCTCCTGCGCGAGGAGCTTGTCTACTGCTATTCATGGGCGTGTGATAATCCAACGGCCCATTTTCAACTACCTTGCTATTCAATGCATTCAAATACTGCGAACGATGATTCACATTCTGCGGCGAAGAAGGAGCTTCGCCGTTGGTGTCCGGATCGCTCAATAACGCTCGTCCTTTCGCCAAAGACTTTTCAATATTCTTGAACGTGATTATTTTTCCAGAACCAGTGGAGAATATTCCGCAACTGCCTGCTGCTTCCTCCGGAGCGCGCGTTGACGTCGATGCGGGTATTATCGGGCCTGTTTCGATACGTTCTATCGCTTTCAACGCGTTGTTGCTTCCTACTTCGCTCCATCCTTTGGTAGATGATGATACGACGTAATTCTTACCAGACGCCGAGGTTATTTGAACCGTTCCCGGAACTGCCTCTTTTCGCATGTTTGCGTACGAAATTTTCGTCTCAGGAGGCGATATCTTTCTTCTTCCGTCCCCCTCTTTTTTCGCCAAGTCTTCGTTCGTATCCGCTTGCTGCAAGCGCACGTTTGCCTCGTCGCCGTACAACGCGAAGAAGCCGCGCTCTTTAACGGCGGTTGTGATGCTGTTGTTTTGCTGTCGTCTATCTTCTTCTTCTTCTTCTTCTTCTTCTTCTTCTTTTTCTTCTTCTTCTTCTTCAAATTCTTCTTGTGGTTGCGCGTCGTCGTGTTGTTGATTCTCGCTGAGCTTTCTTTCAAGCGACTTTGTTTTTCTTTCTTCTTGTTGTTTTCTCTTTTTCCGTGAAGAGTTCGAGCGAATCTCTGTAAGCGCAGCTCCGTCCAATTCATTCTCTTCGTTTCCGCTCCTCTTTGGTTTCTTTGATGAACGCGAAACCGCTCCTTTCGCACTTTCACCGGTTCGTTGGTGGACTCCATCGCGAGTGGGAGGATAACGAAGCGCACTGATGAGACTGAACGACTGGAGTGCATTTTTAAAAATTACTTCTTCTTCTTCTTCTTCTTCTTCTTCTTCCTTTTCAGCACAGGCAATTTTGAGTTCCTCGTCATTCTTCTTCTTCTTCTTCTTCTTTTCTTGCGCGTTCAAAGTCGAGGTGATTTCCCATCCGGAACCTTTCGTTCGCGCTTCCATCACCTCCATTTCTCCCAAAAGAAGAACTTTGATTTTTGTGCCGAAGAAGTGTGTGTCGTTATTGAATTGAAAAGAATCCTCCAAACACACGCAGTCTGACAGTGACAAAAAGACAGAAGAGAGTTCTTTTTGTTTTTTTTTTGTTTGTCTCTGACGAAAAAAAAAACAAAACAAAAAAAAACAAAACAAAACAAAAGAACAACAACAAAACAGTTACGCGTGTATATAAAAATGATACTGATGATGATACTGTCGTCGTCGTCGAACACAGCGAACGCGCTGTCTTCTCCCTCTTCTTCTTCCTCTTCTTCCTCTTCTTCTTCTTTCTTTTTTTGTTCTCCTCTTTGTTCTCCTCTTTGTCCTCGTCGACAACCACCATCACCATCACCAAAAACGACGAAGACGAGGATGACGAGGATGAAATCAAAACCACGAAGAGAACAAGAACGAAGCGCTTCCTTCTTCTCGTCTTCTGGAGGAGGAATGCGAGCGAAAACAAAAACACGAATGGACGCAATGGCTTCAACTCGACTCGCAGCTTTAGCGTTCATTCCCGTTCAGGGCGTGTTTACGAGGAACGAAGACGACGAGTCCGATTTGATATCCAACCCCACTTTCAAACAGTTGGAGAAATATTGCGAAGGCTGGACGGTGGGAAGAGAACGCGGAGCCGACGACGAGGACCATCTGTGCAGACGATTTCGGGCGAAAGACGCCAAGGCAGGGCATCGCATACTCGAGGCTTTACAGGGGAGGTTGATGACGGAGGAGGAGAGAGGGTGTCGCATTCGAAGAGAGACGCAAGAGATGTATTACATGTGCTGCGACGGCGTTCGCGTGCGAATGAACGAAGGGAAAGGGAGCGTCTTGGTGGAAATACCCATCGAGGGGGAAAGCGCGCTGCTGGGACAATTCAAACGAAAATGCAAATTAATAGAAAATGTCGTCGAGGAGCAAAATAAGCTCCAGTGAACGACGAAATATGAAGAAAGGGAGAGAGAGAAAGAGAGAGAAAGAAAGAGAGATTGAGTTGGAAAGTTTGTTCGGATCAATTTTTTTGTGATTTACGAGTATATTAATCAATCTTTGCAATCTCATTAAAATCTCGATTCGTTATTTTACACGACGGGCATTTCTTGAGGACTGACGATTGCAAATTGCGAAAACGCGTCTTCTTTTTTCGTCCAGCTTTGAAAAACTTCCGCGTTCAGAAACATTTTGCGATGCATCGCGTATTTGCCCTGCTTTCCAGCGTACGTCTTTAACGACTGATAGGAATCGATTTTAGCAGAAGTCGCGGCGCGAAAAGAAGGTGGCATAACTTTTTCAATAAAATCTTTCACCAAAGCTCGTCGCGAGAGTCGGGATACGTGCTTCTTCCAAAGGTTGCCCGAAATCGCTAACGGCGCGTCAGAAGGTGGTCGTGGTGCACCCGCTTTAAATCCCGTGGCCCCGACGGTGACCTCTTGTTTATCGCAATTTTCAAACCAATTTATGGACGTCGGACAACTCACTCTTTCTTTGCCACGAGACGCAGAGGAAAAGCTCTGAAGTTCTTCGCTTTTCTCAGTTGATATATTGATGAATACCACTCTTGGTGGCTCTTCCGAGTTTAATAACGTATCTCTCAGAGATAAAGGTACTCGGTCTATGAACGCTCGGCGAGACGATTGGGCGATGCGCTCGATATCGTCGCCTTGCGCGGCGTTCGAACCAATAGTAATCGTACTCATACGCATTGGATGCGATATTACTAGAGATAATAACGTACCTTGAAATCCTAGCATGATCCATTTCGCTATCTTATCCGAACACGACATCGAAGACGTCAAGTCTCCGCGACCGGGTTTAATTCTACATCTACACGTTTCTTGTTCAGAAACGCCAAATTCTGCGTCTACTTTATACTTCGCATCGTCTTTTCCGTCGTCGCTCAAAGCAACCATCTTGGCGCCAGTTACGCCTGGTTGACCGTTCGTTACGCCCCCCATTTTCATTCGTTTCAATCCTTTTCGTTTCGTTACTTCCCGAACTGTTATCATTACTTCTTCTTCTTCTTCTTCTTTCTCTTTTGCTTTGAAAACCGAGGCGTCGCCGCACGGAGGCTGCGAAATGAAAAAATGGAGTTTCACATTCTCTTTCAACCGGAACATCTCCGTTTGCGCCTCGCGAACAAAAACTGACTTTTGCGGTGACACCACCGTCGATGTCGACGCCTTTGATATCTCCTCGTGCATCCATTTCACCAACGCTCGTCTCGCGACAACCTCCGCGTGCGAGTCGCACAAGACGCACCCATCTTTCCTTCGTTTCGCATTTGGAATACATTTCGTCCCCGTACCTAACGCGACGCATCTAAACGACGACGACGTGTTTACCTTCCCGCAAACAAATCCATTTCCATCCATCTCTTCGACGACAAAACCCGCGAGAAGCGTAAATTCGTTCTTTTCCTTGTCCGGTTTCCCGTTCTTCGTGATTCCATTTTTTGAGAAATACAGTTGCATAACCGCGTCTGTTACGTTCTCGGCAACTTGTTTAAATTTCTTTTTTTCGTCGTTGTTGTCCTTGGTTTTTATGATGATGTCATCGTCGTCGTCGTCGTCGTCGTCGTCACTATTAATCATCGTCTGAGATGTAGGCTTCAGATGACGAAAAAGTGTTGTCCCATGTTGTGTTCGTGCGCGCGTATTCTTCTTCTTCTTCTTCTTCTTCAAAAAGTGGTATATAGTATGGGGGATACAACTTTTCTTATTTCCATTGCATGAGGAATGTACAACTAGTTTTACAACTCTCTAAAATCTATTACCAGTATTATTAATAATAATAATAATAATAATAAATTAATCTCCCGATACTCGCTTTAAACGCCAAGGCGAAAAAAGTTTCGCTATCAAAGCCTTCTTAGATCCGTCGGGCATCCCCTCCCAGATGCGCAAAGGCTCTTCCAGCTACTTAGACCGTCGACCAGACAAGTTGCTTGGGTAGCGACGACTCTCGTAAAGAAAAACTTTACGAGATAAACTAGGCAACGCCGCTTAAAAACTAAAATCGCAATGTAAAACGAAACGAAACGTTTCCGGATGCAGCCATTGCCTCGCCGACATTCATATCGGGGCGGCGCGATACGCTACCAAACGAATATTTCGCTTGGCGCGAGAAACGCGTGTTCCTTATTGCGTATGTATTTTTAGTTTTTAACAAAAAAGAAGTGAGTGACTCCTTTTTCGTATATAGGTCCCTCTGTGTGCTCCTCGAAAAAAAAATCGAAAAAAAAAGGAAGAACTCTCGCTTTTGAGCGAGTCAAACTCCCGACTCTGGGAAAAAAATGTCTCCTCTTCCCAGAGCGTCGTCGTTGACTTCTTCTTCTTCGATGAAGAAGAAAGAAGAAATGCGAAGTCGACGACGACAAAGAAAAGAGCAAGAAGAAAAATGGGAAGAAACTCGCCCGCGCGAGTCAAAACTCCCCGGTGTACTCGAACCCCTTTGTCCGTTCTTTCCCGACGGCGTCTTTTCATTCATCTTGTCTGCCCATTTTCACTTTTCCTAGACAAAGAGAAAAAGCAAACGACGAATGAAAAGAGCTCCCACCCTTCCACCCACTATCATCGATAGATAGATCAATCGATGATAGCTGTATGTGTGTGACTTTCTCGCGCGCGTGGGCCGCGCACGCACAAAAAATGATGTTTTATGTGCGTGCGCGCGCGCGCGAGAAAGTGAAGAAGATTGTGTGAGACGTGTAAAAATATTCTCGGAGATACAAAAAATTTTGCCAAAAGATTTAACAGTTTAATAAGAAAGACTCTTGATGATGAAAGATTTACTCGCGAAGACTGGAAGAAGAAAAATTTAGAAGAAGAAGAAGAAGAAGAT
>ERZ651776.2028-NODE-2028-length-22979-cov-4.689721_pt1 | contig 22979 bp, 17 predicted proteins | sample MGYA00514761_ERZ651776 | MGnify/ENA metagenome assembly ERZ651776 | reverse complement strand
CATTGTTGTAGAGGTGGAGGGCCACGAAAGGGAATAATTGAGCCCACAGCATCGATATGCTGAAATAAAATCCGCCAAGGATGAATGGATGTCGGAAGTGAAAACATCCGGTGAAGCCTGCGATTATCTGCTCAACAATATATGCCAAAGTAGAATCCATTGCGTGGGATAGTTTTGAATCAAACCGAGTGCTTGAAAGAAATTCCCGTCTCGCGATCTTCCACAAATAAAACAAACCCAACTCGCATCCCACGAAGCTCATCAGCAAGCGTTTTCCCCCCGCAACAACCAACAAAGCACATCCGACACTCCGCGATAGGTTATGCAACGTACTGATCAACGTCATCAGTACGAAGGTCCGAGTCCGCAGCCCGTTGTTGTTGGGAATGTAACCGTAAAACGAGGGACAATTCTTACGTCTCTTAACACTGACGTCGCAATCGAAGGAAATCATAGCGCTCGTGTATCCCGTCGTGAGAGCCGATATGGCAATCGAGAGAAGCGCAAGGCGGCCGGCCTGCTGGGGGAAGACGATCCAAACGTAAATCTGGAACACGCACCCCGGTATTGCCTCACACGCCAGCTCAATGCATTTATTGGTAATCATCTCTAAGAGAGGATCCACTGTAGTCTCGACATCCTTGTGGTTAGTTGAGACTCGGTAGGCGTCAATGGCGGGTCGCAGGAAAAAGAGGCTTATGGCCGCTTCTCGAAGTTTCACGCGCCAGCTCTTCTTCCTATACTGGCCAACGTAAATGTATAATACCTGAAGGGACAGATTCGCCAAAATCATGGCGAGCATAGCCTCTGCTTGGCCGATGAGTTTCCCGCTCGAATAATACGTCCCAACGACGTAAATATCTGTCGTCGCGTCCAGGATACTCAAGAACGCCCCCACAGTCACTCTCAGTACCATGCCATAATTGCTATCTCGCAGGGTGTTGTTTGCGATGACCAACATAAACGCCTCAAAGCCCTCCACCTCGTCAAAAAGCACGTTAAGCGCGGGGTAGTGCAGTCTCCACGCATCCAAAAGCTCGTTTCCGGTCCGCGTCGCCTGCATGAACCCAGAAAACGAGTAGCCAACACGTCGGGCGTCCTCCTCGCTCCAATCCCTGACGTCAACGGTCCAGTCGACATCCACCACTCGCCACCCCACGCGAAATATCAAGACGTTTGCAATCAATATTTCAAAATTTGGGGCGCGATCGAGCAACTCATCGAAGAGGGGGGCGTTTTCGTTGAAGATTCGCTTGATGTGAGAGCGGTTTCTCAGGAGATTCTGCGTTCGGAAAGAGAATATCTTCTCGGCGGCATCGGAGAAAGTTCTATTGAGCTGCCTGGCCGCAAGGCTTGTAGACCTAGTTACAAGAACTCTATCGTCATCTCCAGACTTTACAACCTCCAAACTATCCATATCCTCAACCACCCCGTTCCTCACACCCAGCGTCTCGACATCCTCAACCTCCATCTCTAGCTCTTCCGGCTCTTCCATCACAAGCTCCTCCGTCTCCGCCTCTTCTGTCTCAATGACCCCCGTCCCCACACCCAGCGTGTCGATATCCCTGACCTCCATCACAAGCTTCTCCGTCTCCGCCTCCTCTCGCTGATTTATTTGATAATCAGCATCAACAACCCTCTCCACCCTCTTTCCACCTCCCCCTCCCCCTTGCCTCAAAATTGCCAACTCCTCCCTCTGATGCTCCACGACCCGCGAGAGTACATCCTGCTGGTACACTAACTTGTCCTGCTGCTCGAACATCCTCTGCATCAAGATATCGCTTCTCTTTTGTGACTCCGCACGTTCTCTTCGGAGCTCCTCCTGCAACCGATCTTGTCGCTCCTGCGCCTCCTTAACTAACCGATCTTGTCGCTCCTGCGCATACTCTTGTCGCTCCTGCGCATCCTTCCTCTCCTTCTGTAACTCAGCCAAAAAGCTGTCCCTCATTTCCTTCATGACCGTTTCCATCGCGCCCTTGTGTTTCTCCCTCTCTTTCAAAACTATGAGCTCCCTCATCAGCTCCTCATGGTCGGCCCGCGCCTTTTGAGCTTCCAACCGCGAGGCAACCACCTCATTTAACATCTTCTCCACCTCCTCCCTGGTCGGTGGAGGCTCATTCATTCCTTGGTCGTCGTTGGAGTTGAACGGAGTGGCTCCCTCCATCGTCAAATCAAATCACACGCTAATTAGAAGCTGCGCCGGACTACAATATTGCTATTAGGGATCTTGTCTTTTTTCATAATGAATAATACTTTGCTATTAATATAAATTGGATTGTTAAACTATTCCCGTCAACATGTATGTGAGGATGTGAGGAAATTCGAACGAATAAATGACAGGGGACAAAAAGGAAGGAAATTCAGTCAAAAATAATGTCTACCTTTTTAAACTCTCTTGAAAATATGCTTCTCATTGAGGCTTTGCATAACTCTGAAGTTCCCATCGGCAAAAGTCAGGGCATTGCCTTGGGGGCTCGAGCCTGGATCCCAAACAGCAGCGGGCAGTTCCCGCATTATTTCCTGGACCATTTTTTCTGGGTTGTCTGGGAAACGAGAGCCCTTACTCGGCTCAACACGATGCTCCAGTAGTTTCACTCGCATGCGGCTTGAAGGAGTCAAAGCGAAAGCGCTGCAAACAGTTACGGTACCGACAAAATCTCCCAACTTGTAAGGAATTGTGTTTGTCAAGGTACCATTTGTTTTGGTCTCAAAAACAATTTCCTGGCGAATTTCGTGCTCCTTTTTGAGAGAGTCTTTGCCGCCACTTATATAGATAAGGTGCCAATTACCGCCGCACAATAGCTTGTAGAAGTCTGGTGTGTGCACAGGGACATAGGTCGTCTCGAGTTTTGCGATGTGATCGCTTAGGGCAACTTGGGAAGGAAAAGAAGATGGAAACGAGGAAGAGAATAGCCGCGTGCGAGTTTTAGTCGATGAATGCCAGCCAGAAAAGCCATCTGAGGGTATAAAGGTGAGGAGTAACAGGAAAATCAGTGGCATTTGCAGCCGCAGAGAGTGATATCAGGAGTGACGACAGCGGGAGAATCGGTGATGTTAGAGGACTTTATGCCATAACGGTTCGATTTGCGTCCCGAAAATGTATTTATATGGCAGTATCCGGCCAGAAAAATATCCCCAATAATGTAATATCTGTGCGTAAAGCTTTTACAGTGTGTGTGAATTTGTCGGAAAAAAAATGCTCTCTAAAATTTGGAAGACGAACATGCTCCTAACTCTTTCAACTTGACACCCCCATCCTCTTAGTCGTCTTCTGATCTCTTTTTTTGGTCTATTACTATGCACATTCCGTCTGTTGTTGCTATTGTTGGCAGCGGGATGCAGGCGGCATCAACTGCTTACTTTCTACGGGCACTCTCGCCGAATCTAAAAATCACTGTTTTCGAAGCAAGTTCTAAACACATCGCACCTCATGCTAGCAGCAAAGGGGGCGGTTTTCTCGCTCGTGATTGGGGAGGGGGAGGGGCTACTGACGAATTTCACCGACGGTCGTTTGCTCTCCACGAAGAGCTTGCCGAGAAACTGTCAATCAGTAGCTATCGAAAAAACATTCGTGTTTTATCAGTTCAGCCAGGTAACAAATTGGCTAAAGGGAAGGATCTTCCTGACTATCTGAATGGCAAGATAGGTGGGGCAACGGTGATGGAAGATGAAGCAGATGGTGGAACAGCACAGGTGCATCCTGCTGACTACTGCTCTAAGGTGTTGGAAGCTAGCGGGGCTGAAGTGAAGCTAGGGGCAACTGTGAGCGGATTTGAGTTTGGTGATTCTGACGACAGTGATGATTATCACATTGAGGGAGTTAAATACGTCGACGCTGAGTCGGGTGAAACAAAGACATTTGCTTGTGACACTACAGTTATCTGTAATGGGCCATGGGCGACAATGGCGGAGGACTGGTTTGCCGAAACTAGTGGGATTCGCTTCCCAATGGAGGGGATAAAGAGCGCGTCGATGAGTTTCGCGAGTGACGGGGTTGACGGAGTAGCGCTGTTTACGGGCGAGGATAACCGATTCTCGACCCATCTCGAGGTGTACCCTCGGCCTAATGGGGATGTCTACCTCTGTGGAATAGGTGGTAGCGACTATGTCCCTGCAGATGAGCTTCGACACGGTGCATATTTGCATGAGTGTGAACCTCGCCCTGAGAGGATACAGAAGGGAAAGGAGGCGTTTTGGTTGATGAGCTCGAAGTTCAACGGCGTTGAGCCTGATGTAACTCAGGCATGTATGCGTCCCTGCCCTCAGGACGGCCTTCCCGTTGTATGCGCAGTTCCAAATGTTCGTGGAGCGTATATTAACGCAGGACACAACTGTTGGGGGTGAGTGCTTGAGAGATGTTGTGAGATCGTGTGAGATCGTGTGAGATCGTTTGTTGTTGTTGGCTCGTTCTATGGCTCGTTCGATCGTGTGAGATCGTGTGAGATCGTTTGTTGTTGTTGGCTCGTTCTATGGCTCGTTCGATCGTGTGAGATCGTGAGAGATCGTTTGTTGTTGTTGGCTCGTTCTATGGCTCGTTCGATCGTGTGAGATCGTGTGAGATCGTTTGTTGCTGTTGGCTCGTTCTTGGTTGATGGCAACGACCATGTGTTTGCTCGTACCAAGTTTTTACTCACAAACAAGCAACTGTGTCTTCTCTCTTGCAAACAATGCAGAATTTTGTGGGCTCCAGGAAGCGGTGAAGCGATTTCAGAACTTATTGTCAAAGGGAAATCATCTTACAATTTGAGCTCTTTCAGAATCGAGCGCTTTGGAATGGACAAGCCGAAGCGAGGTGGGAGGGGGAGGAAGAAGAACAATGAGGGCGTGGGGGAGCAATGGTAGTAATGGCACGAGTGGCAACGACCGAGAGAAGGTACTGTAGCTAAATTGAAAAACTGAGGTAACGAAGGAAGAGCGCCTTTCCTGCCTTTCCTGCACAATACAAAATCTACTTTTTTTACTTCTTTACCGTCCCTGTTACCGTCCCTCTCTCTCACTATCGTTCATCGTTTGTTCTCGCAGCTCCAATTTCGAGCATTTGGCAGTCGATGATAATCTCGTCGCCGTAGCTTGCCCCTTCAATTAGACTCTTGTCAAGCGCGCCTCCCTTGCTGAATTCGCCAGGCTGTCAAATAAACAAGAAAAAATGTGTGTGTTAGACTTGATTACAAAGTTTGGGGTCTACACACACACCAGAAAAAAATACCGCCAAAACCAAAAAGCCAACTCACCCAAAAATATTTCTCATTCCGTCGCTCGAGCATTAATCCCATTTCTTTCATGGCAACAGCAACAAGTTCGCTGCAGAAATATTTCTTGTCGCTTTCAGCGGAGGAGCTTAAGAGGGTTCCCACGCCCGCGATCCCCCCCATTGCACCGGTAGAACTGCCACCTGAAGTTGGTCGCTTCTTTTCACTGTTTGACGGTGTCTTTGGAGAATCAGTACTTTTTGCGAGAGACTGGTAGCTCCCTCCTGTATCTCGACCGCTCTCGGCGGCCCCCTCCTCCCCATTTTCCCCATTCTCTTTCTTTCCATCTTTGCCGCTCTCTTTTTTTACCTCTTCCTCGCCACCGTCTTCCCCGCCCTCTTCTCTGCCCTCCTCTCCGCCTTCACCAGCACCACCCTCAACCCCGCCACCCTTCTTCCTCTTGTTGATTCTGAGTCCTCCAAACAGTTTTTTCAAGTCAAAACCGTATGCCTTACCGTTCACCTTCTCTACAAATTCTACCATCCTCTCGTACTCTTGAAATGTCCGAACGTGATTCAATGATCGAATGGCGATGTAATTCGTGAACTCAGTTCCGTAGGCTTTCAGACGGCTAATCAATGGGTAACACGAAACCCCATCGCCTGTGCTTTCGAGTAGTTCTAAAATGCGGCTATGCTTTCGCTTGACAACGATGCCAATGTGATCCCATTCCGCCCCAGTAACTACCCGTTGCATCCCACTCACGGCATTTGCGCACCTGAAGAGAATTATGTCCCCCCATTTCACCGTAGACCGAACCTGGCTGATGTGAATCACTTGGCGTCCACTGCCCCCTTGCGATTCCCCCCCGTGCTCGCTAAGCTCGGCGTTTCTACTCACACTGCAAATTCCCAAAAATCGCAATAACGAGACAGAGCAGTGGCAATTCCGGTCCTTGACGATTGCTTGCATGTACCTCTCAAGAGCTTCCCTCCTCTGCTCCACGATGTCCATTTCCATCGAACGCTTCCCCGGTATCTTCTTTGCTGGAAGCGGGGGAAGGTTTTTGGCGTCGATTGATATCGACGGAGACGTATGTGGTAAAGAACTCTCCGCTAGAAGAGCTTTTTGCAGGTTTCTGAACTCGCTAAACCGTTTGACGACGCGCCATGACAATCTGCTTTGGCGAACAAACATGTAGTACTGTGTGAACGGTTTCTGAAAGGCGTCAATGCTCTTCTCGCTGAATGGAATTCGAATGGTGATTCTTGGAGGAGGCATCAAATTTGATGGGAGGAGCCGTAGAAGGACAGTTATAGTCTCCGACCTCCGGTCCTTGTTGCAATGCCAGATGTCTTTATTCCCGGGTTTCTCACCCCTCTCGTCGCCGGCGTCGCCGCCGCCGTCGTCGGTATCATCCCCATTGTCGACGTCGTCGTCGTCGTCGTCGTCGTCGTCATCGTCGTCGTCGTCTTCATCGTCGTCGCCGTAATAAAGGTCGTCCACGACAACGCGCATACTCTGACTCTCATCGTCCAGCCACTCGAACCCCCCGCCATTCAATAACGTCAGTGGTTCTTCCGTAGGAGGTGAAGTTTCCCCTGACTTCTCTCCCGGCTTAAGTGCAGTTCCAAATGGGTTCAACTTCCTCCTCAGGCGCATACTCCTGCTCTCTCTGACTTTATCGCCGGGCCGACCTCCCTCTGCTCTGATAAATCCCCCAGGACTGTTATTGCCTGGTGGTACATTGACTTCGACTTCGGTTGGCCTTTCGTCAAAGCTCCATACGCTATCTTTGTCTGCCCTCACACTATTCATTGAACTAAGCCTTAGCCGGGGTGAAGGATGGTGTTGTGATAGAGGTTTTGGCGCTGGCGGCGGTTTCCTCGAGTCATCATCTGCCTCCCCCAAATTGCCTTCACTGGTGATGCATTTCCCCTCCCCGGTATTTTCCCCTGTCTCTCCTTTCGCCTTCTCCTCGGTCGCTTTCTTCTTTTTCTTTTTGTTCCTGTCCAATTTACTATGTGAGATTCTCTTCGTCACTATCTGTAGATTCCACCTGTCTGCCTCCTGTTCAAGGTAATTTCGCAGCGTTTTTGCAGGGAGGATAGTTCGATCGCAGCTCACTGTGAAAGCAGGCAATGTCACCACCACAGCTTTGTCGACTTCCCCCGCGCTTTTCGTACCGCCTTCAAGATCGACCAGTTTCTCTAGCAACACCTCGCCGGCCTTCCAAAACTTCAGCTTGAAACTTTCAACATCTCCTGAAGCTTTGTCACCGGGTGGAGCTCTAACACCAATCTCACTACTATACTTGACATCAAAAAAGGGATCGTCTGGTTGGACTTTATCTATAACAACTGCTGGATTCGGCTGTACAGGTTGGGATTCCTTTCGTTTTTCTTCTTGATAGCACACCTGGTTGTCATCTGAACCTCCTGCTCCCTCGATGGGTAAGTGATTGAGACACAGACGGTAAATATATACCTTCTCCTTTGGTTTGGAGCCCTTCTCTCTGGGCTCAATGAGAGATGGAGAGAAAACTGACATCGAAATTCCAACTTTTCATTCCTTCTAACTAACTAAATCAATCCGGCTAAACATTTCGTCAGAACAATTCCTTTCCAAACTGTCGGAAGGTATTGTGAGTAAAACCGGCTCAAAGTGCTGCGTTTGTTCAAACGTAGCTGCACAGACAATTAAAAATCCGGAAGAACTCCCTTTCCCACTGTTAATATCCAACTTTTGGGGTTGTTGTGTGACTAGATTTTCACTGCTTCCTCATCAAAAACCAGCGTCCTAGCGCATTCTCTTGGTACTTTCAGCTTTACATCTCTTGTTACTATCAAGTGCTGCACTTTATGAGTCCTTCGCACATAAGAATCGTGTCACCAGGTCCGCATGACGGAGACCACAACACATTGAAGCTTAAATTGCGTGGACAAACCTCCCAAAGTATCGCCTCCGCTATCATTCGATCGTTCCCTGATCTACCAGGGCAACCTGTAGGAATATATTACCTTCCACCTGCTACTGATGAGAAGAAATGGACGAACAATTGCCTTCGTCAACCTCACCAAAACACGAGATTGCCTATACTTCTGCCTTTTTCTGCGCTCCACAACGCTGCCGGCAAGGAGCTACTGGATCGAGTTGAGGATACATATGGTGGTTTTGGTGAGGGGGTATTCTGGAAGGTATTGTGGAAACAATTTGTGGCTCCCCCTCCGCTTCCTGCCAGGCTGGTCGAGGAAGAAGTTGACAATACCTCTGGTGACGCCAATTTGGCACACTCGGAGTCGGCACACTCGGAGTCGGCAGATTCGGAGTCGGCAGATTCGGAGTCGGCACACTCGGAGTCGGCAGACTCGGGGTCGGAACACTCGGAGTCGGCGCACTCGGAGTCGGCGCACTCGGAGTCAGTAGATTCAGAGTATAATAATGAGGTGAACACTACTGACACAGGTGTGAAACCCATAGACTTCGGATTCATTCATATCCGCTCTGCCTTAGAGAAGCTATCTTTGGCAGTGTCGGGACTAGACGAAGGTTCGGCGGAATCCGGCTCATCTTCATATTCCTCCCTCCCCCAAAATTCTGCACCATTTTCAGTTCCAATATCGATTCCCCTCTCGGCATCCTCACCACCTACGACCCCTCTTTCCCTTGAAACCTTGCCGCAGTTTCCGGATGAGTGGCAAATGACTGAAAGGCCGCTCACCGCGACGCCAGGTGACAGGAGTAACCACATCACGATCATAAACCCCAGCCCAAGCCCCCCTCCACTAAGGCGGCGAGAACCTAGTCCAGAGGGTGAGGGCAGCGATGAAGGCAATCGCCCTCTTTCAGCTCTGCCTTCGGATAAGACTCCCGGTGGTGGTCGGAGGATGAGGCCGAGTAGAAGCGAGGGAGGGGGCAGGCCGGCGAGCAGGGGGAATTTTAGACAGAGGATATCTCCCGTAGGCATGACAAGGAATAGTAACACACACACCGGTGGCAGTGGCGGTGCAGTCGACACCATTGTCGACGACAGTTTGATTGAATGTAGAAGTGTCGGCAGCGAAGACACAAAAGTAATTGACTTTGACGAATTGGCACTAGAGCAAGGTCGAATTTTTACTTAACAAAAAAATAATAAAAGGGATAATTGGTAATTGTTTCTCGTCTGGGCACCAAATATTGTCATTTCTTAGCGAAGCTCCCGTCTTCTCTCACAACGAAAGTCTCTCGCTCCGGCAAGCCCTCGTCTCCCTCGTTAAAGAACTCGTCGCCCTCTTCATCAACGTAGCCCTCCTCTTCCTCCGCGTCCAATTCGTCCATGGCACTCTCGGCGACGTCCAAGGCGGCAATCTTGAGAGCTGTAGGAAGGAAAATGATGAAGTCAATTAGAAGTTGAGGGCGAATGTGTTTGCGAGGGCGAGTGTGTTTTGCGAGCGCAAAAAGGCTGCTCCCTTAACCGATATCAACGTGTCGCATATTGCCTCAAATAACCTTGCGTCCGTCAGCTGCATGTTTTGTTTCATTTGTTTGCTCACCTTCCGACAAAGTTTCCACCTCGTCCTTGTATCCCTTCAACATCAGCTCGACCGATTTTCGGGCCTCGATCGACCGCTGTAAGCTGTCTTGCAAAAGTACAGCTTCTACTTGAAGCTCCTTATTCTTCTGCTGAGCCAGCTTTAGGATTGCCTTCGTGTCGTTGTGCTCACTTCGAGCCACATTCAGCATTGAATTTACAAGTCGAACGAGCCGCCATAACCGTAGGAAACCAAGTAGCCGTATTTCTTTTCCGCCGCTGTAAATTTCATTCACCGAGCACAAACCGACGACGGCGACGTCCAAGAGATAGCCTCCATGCATGAAAAATTTGTCCTTGAAGACAACCATCAAGGTACCAACTTCCAGCAGGAAGAAAATCAGAACAAAGCTACTCAAGCTCTCCAATACTCTCAGTATCGCTAACTTGTAATCCTCCGTGTCGCTGCTTCCTGACTCGCTCTTTATGTTGTACGTAAGCAAAATGGAAGATGTGGATGTGAAAAGGTCCAAAAAAATACTTATCACCACAACCAGTTGCACCTCAAACAACTCCAGCAGCTTCCCTGCCCTCAAACCGGTCTGCTGTGCTTTTTTTTTGTTTTCCTCGTCGTAGTCTTCCCTTACACCTGCAGAGACGTTACGGTCCGCATCGTCTTGTGGCTCTTTCTTTATCTCCTTCTTTAAAATCGCCGCCTCCTCCCCTCCACCTCCCACTTCCCCCTGTGCACCCCTCTGCCTCTTTTTAATAGAGTTATATGCCTCGAAGGAATTCATTGATAGGAAATTGGGTTTTTTTTCTATCTAGTCTTCTAAATTCCCGATTCTGTTGCATTTTTAAATCTGGGAGTTCATGCTTCTTGTGAAACGTGAAACCCGATGAAGAGACGTTAGAATCGGCAGTGGAAAATCCTCATATCTCAACATTTTCATTAACTAATTGTAATTCATCATTCTCTCCGAGACCAAGTTTTTTTTTCCTTCGTTGGAGAATAAAAGTTGAGCCGATAATTCCACCTGAACCCTTCCAATTGCCTTTAAAAATTTGTTTCAAAAGAGTTCAGTTGATATTGAGAAAATATGCGCAGTTACGGTTCCTCTGCCTCTGGTCTCCAGTGCAGTTGGGGATCTGATCTAGATACGCGAATTCCTCGGCCTAAATGTCCCAAAAGCGCTCTCCCAGACAGTGTTCGCCAGAGCCTTGGTCTAGCCAAGAGAAAGAGCTCAAAGCGATACGCAGATGAGTTTATACCAGACTCCGCTGTTCACTCGACCAAGGGAGGACAGCTGGCAAAGAACTTCACCAAAATGAAGAGTGGAGTACCCATGAGCACCAGAACCGCGGGCCTCCAGAAACAAGTAGGTGGATCTGCTTCGTATGCTAAAATGCAGGAGGATTATGCCAGAAGCAACCAAATGGAGGGTTACCAGGTCCACCAGAAACATGACCGACAAAGAATTGAACTGAAGCAGCAGGAATTCAGGCAGAAGCAGATTGTGCCGCACAATACAAGGAGGCAAAAATATGACCGATCAGCTTACGGAGCGGGGAAAACAAACATGCAGCAGCGGGGGAGCTTCAATGTCAGCAGCAATCAGGTTGGTCTCGGCGAAATAGAGAACATACCGAATCCGAACAATCGCCGGCAGTCTATCGAACAAGCTCGGAAGAATGCCAATTCAAGTGGCCAGTGGCGCTAAAACTGTACAGCCAATGTTTTTTTTAATGTTGAATAGCATGTAAACAATTGCAAGCAAAGAGAGGAACGTTTCAGCGAAAAAATACTAGAGCGCCAACGACAAAAACGGGCTGGCGGCTGGCAAAATCATTCTGTTGTTTTTCCTTCGTCTACTTCTACTTTCCTAACCGTCAGCTCCTTTCCTACCGTCAGCTCCCGGACATGCGAGCCTCGAGGACGCATGTCTTACTCACGCCAGCGTCGATGCGGATCTCTGCCACTGGCCCAGCGTTTGGCGGCGGATGTGTCCCAGCGCCCCTAAGAGGGAAGGCGTCGTCGTCTGTTGTTGGTTTTTCCGGCTCCAAATGCTCGACCGCCGCCGCCTTGCCGTCAACCGCCGCCGACACAACGCTCTCCCCGGGCCGCAGGTGCAACCTCGCGACCCAAGCCCGCGGGCAACCCCCCCCACCCGAGATCGAGAGCCGCACGGTGCCATCGCGTCGAGAGAGCGTCAGGTCGGTACGGTTATCCGAGCTGCCTCGCTCATAGATTTGTCTGTGCGTCTTCGTGTGCGTCTTCGTCTGCGTGGATGCCTGCGCTGGGAACGCCTCAACCGTCAAAGTATTCCAGTCTTGCTCGGCAACGCGGAGGGCCGGATCTTTATCTCCCTCATCTGCAATAACGAAAAGGCCCCCGTCGCGGCGGATCCAGAGCGGCATGCGATCGTAGCGCGCTGTCACGTCGACCAGGCGAGGCCCCGTCTCAATCTCGCCACTCCAGGCGTCTTCCCACTCCCCCGGCGGCAGCCAGACCGCCCTCGTCGAGTAATTTGCGGCACCCGCGGTGGTGCCCATGCAGTCGTCCGGGGAGCGCTCCGGGCAAAGAGTCGGCAGAGGCGCGACGAGGAGGTCGTCGAGAAAGATATACTGGTCGTTGCGCTCGCTCTCCGGCGAGTGCTCTGGCCAGAGTAGGTCGCCGCGCGCGGCGAGAGGATGGCCAGTGGAGCCGGCGGTCCGCGCGGCCGCGAGGAGGGAGGGGAGGAGTCGGTACCTCGTTTGGAGATAGCCGCGAATCGCTGTTTCCGTGTGCTCGTCGTAAGAGAAGGGCCGGTGGTCGTCCCCGTGGAATCGTGTCACCGCTCCAAAGGCGCAATGCGCCGCCCACCTCACCATGTCGCGGGAAGCGCCTGGGAGCGCGTGGTCAGTTTTGTGACGTCCATTGTTCCCGCCGCAGTCCGAGTGCACAAAGGGCTTCAACGCGTGGACGCCAGCGTCGACGAGCGTTGCGACAGAAACCGAGAGGTCAACCCAGTCGCCGGTCCACCAAACAGGGTAACGGTGATGAGCTGGGGACTCGGCAAGACCAGAGATGTCGTACCACTTCTCCTGGGGATCCATGACAAACGACTTTGTTAAAATGATTGGTCCCGACGATTGGTCCGACGATTGGTCCGACGATTGGTCCGACGATTGGTCCTCTCGTTCTAGCGCCCGCGCCAGGTACTCGCGCATCGACTCCCAGTAGACGTGCGCCCCCCAGGAAACTGTCGTGAGACCCTCAAAAGAGGAGCCGTGTGTTTTGTTTGTCATTGGCGGAGGGATAGAGAACACCCAATTCGAGTCGAACCACCAAAAGTCGTTCCCCTTGTCCAGGTAACTTTTGAGTCCACCCCACCGGAAAGCAACTTCCTCAGGCGAGGTCTGAAGTCCACCATCGCCTCGCCCAGCGACCGGGTACGGGTGATCGGACAGATATGTTCGCAATCCTTTGTCGTGAAGATGCTCAAACCACTCAGTCAAATTCGCGAATGCCGTCTCGTTCGGGTAGGTGTAATAGTGCTCATGATCTCCCTCCGCGTCACGCCAGTTCAAATCGAGGCCCCAGACGTCCAGCGGAAGATCGCCTTCAGTCCATCGGTCCACCTCCCACGACGCAAGGGACTCGTCGTATGGGTGCCATCGGGTGAACCAAGTGCCGAGAGCGTAGTCGGGTAACCGTGGTGTCCTTCCACAGAGAGATAAAAATTCCAAACGAGAGGAGTCCCACCCTTTGTTCTGTGTTCCCTCTAGGGGAGCTTCAGGGGAGCCCTCCTCCGGGGAGCCCTCCTCCGGGTGGAGAAGGAACACGTAAGTATCCCCATTGACACCATTGCGGAAGTCGTATCCATTCGTCTCCACTAGCGCCGGATCGACCGTTTCCGTCGGCGGCGCGGGTCCCCATGGCGGCACGTGGAACCTGGGGCGATCAACGAGAGCGTAGGCCTCTTGTCCGGACGCCGGACCCGGCCAGAGGAGCAGGTGCGGAGAGGGGTTCGGGTCGGCCGAGGCATTGTAGAGGACCTTGCCGCCCGAAAATGGATCGCCGCCTGATGTTACGAGAAAGGCAGGCCGAGGATAACGCGAACGTTCCGCATATCCAAAAAGACGATCCTTCTTACCCTGCTTACCCTGCTTACCCTGCTTTCCCTGCTTTCCCTCCTTTCCCTCCGTCAGAGACCTGTATGAATGTAGCGGGTAACAATTCGTGGTGTTCACCGGTGATGCATCGTCGTAAAGCCAAAAGAAGCAGTCTTCGTCGGCTTCGCAAAGGGCGCAGCAAGCCTCCAGGTCCGTCACCGTGGCCCCGAGCGAGTCTCGGTAGCTGAAGCTCGGCACACCTCCCAAGACTTGGGCAACCAGTTGAGGGTCACTACAACTCGGACCTTGGTCAAGCCATCTTCCCTGGAGGATGACGGAGAAGTGCGGTGTAGTCACTGTCAGTCCATCTTCCACAGTTATCTTTGTTTCACTGTTTGTTGTTCTATTTGTCACCATGAACGTGGTACGGTCTTCGAAGCCAATCGGCCCTTTCGGCTCGACGCGCACGAGCGTCGGCGACAGCGCTTGCACGCGGATGTCGCCAATTGGAGTCGGAACAATGCAGTGATCTCTCTCACATCCATGTTGTGTTTCCGCCGTACATGCCAGTGGAGATCTCGAGATCAGCAACAATAAATTTAGATAGGTTTGTATGTATCTGAACCAGTGTGTAGGCAGCAGCATGCTACTGCCCTTTTTCCCTGTTCAACTAGGAAAAAAACAACAACAACAAAAAATGCTCGGGAATCATCGAGGACTCTTCGAATCCCCAGCTGAACAGGATTTTTGCATTGATTTTGGGAACCTCCCCAAAGTGATGGACGTCGGGACAATTTTTTACGCAATATTTGCTCTTTCGTTCATCGGTTATTCGCTCCTCATTACAATGCGAACATTTGCTGTCAGCATAGCGGAGAGCAACCTAGAGAATGATGCGTTTTTGATTCTCGAGGAGCAGAAAAAAACAGAGCTTCAAGTGGCTACAGAAGGATGAGAGACGTGACCCTCTTGAACGGAGACCACAATTGGTAGATAGATTATTATGAAGTGAGAAGAAGTTTGGCATGATAATAATATGATGTGTTCGGACCCTTTTTTGGGTCAAATATTGGCGAATTTCAAGCTAAAACTATCTGTTGCATCTGCTCATATTTACTATCACTTAGTGCTGGATGTGCGGAAAGCCCTGTGGCTGGTTATTGAAGAATTGATGATGTTGTTGTTGCTGCTGTTGTTGCTGCTGCTGCTGCTGCTGTTGTTGCTGCTGCTGCTGCTGCTGCTGCTGCTGCTGTTGTGCATAAGGGTTCTGCTGAGAGAATTGCTGCTGCTGCTGCTGGTATTGCTGCTGCTGGTATGGATGGTATTGCTGCTGGTGGTGGTGTTGATGCTGCTGGGATGGCTGGCTACCACTGTCATAAAATTCTGCTTGTGCGGTGTGTATTGTGCTGGGGAGTTGTGGAAATTGCTGCTGGAAACCTGCACCCCCAACCCTGAGCCTAGCGCTTGGGGACCCCCCTGGAATTAAATCACGTTCTTCGAACTCGAACTGGTGCCTGAAGTTTATTCGTAAACAAGAGTTAACAGCACCTTCGACCAAGAATTCGTAAAGATAGCCGCCAGGATAAGGGGGTCGGTCTAACATACTGAGTTGGTTTTTTGTGTGGAAGAGGGAGGAAGAATCGTAAAGGACTGAGCGCTGTACAACGACCACGCTCTTCACAGTGTCTCCGACGCTCATAAGTAGCTTTCCAATTCCTAAAATTGAGTCAATTACGAGGCTTTCATTCTCTCTGATGGTAATTGTGAAAGGTTTCGACTTGGGGGTTAGGTCTACAGGCAAGGGCTTTGCAAAGAAGAAGTTGCCAATGTTATATTGGTCGGGAACTGTGTTGCCGGTCCTGACCGTTGAAGTCAGAGGGAGTGTTGCCGTAGAGAGAGATGGGGGGGTCGAAGAAGTGTGAGGGTTGGGCTGCGTCGGTCGATGGGGCTGTTTGTGGACATGGTGGTTCTTATCGTGATGATCGTGGACGAGAAGATGCTTCTTTTTGTCGAGCTCCTTGACCCTCTCTTCCCTAGCTTTCGCATCAGCAGCAGCCTGCTTATTAGGCCCAGTCTCATCATTCGCATTCACACGATCATTTGCATCGCTATCTTTACGGCGAGTATGTTCAGGTCGATCCGGTATGTCTGGAGAGGGTGGTGGGGAGGGGGGAGGGGACGGATTTGGCTCTCGCCTCGGTTTCTCCTCTACTTCCTCCTCGTCAGCCGACACCGCCGCCACCATCGCCTTTACTTTTACCTTCTCTCTCTCCATCTCCTGCTCCTCTTGGCGTCGCTTCCTCTCCTCGTATTCACTTTGCTGCTGCTTGTTCTCCAGCTTACCCTTGAACATGTTCATTCGTAGTGACTCTCGTTTTGATGGGGAGTTTTTTTTCTTCAATTTTGCCGCATGGTTGTTGCTGTTATCAGTGTTAGTGCTGGCTTTCTTCTGCTTTACAGGCCGAGAGATAAGCGGCGGAAACATGTGTTCATAGATTCCGTAGAATTTGGCTTCCTCCTCTAATCTTCCAGGCTGCAGAGACGGGTCAGTGGAGAAATTGCCACTATTGTAAAAATCTAAGATATGCTGGAACAGCTCCGAATCACGTTCGAGGTTCAATTTAGTGGATTTAAGGAGCTTCGTTTTTGCAGGAGCGAAAATGCGAGCAAGCAGGCCGTTGGGGTACTTAGCAAAGGCATTCGGGAAAACTTCAAATTCCTTCGAGCCAACAATGATGCGCAGGGTTTCGCTCTCTTTCGGAGAGGTAGGGTCGCTGTTTGTGGGTGTTGACGACGTAGGAGATGTATTGAGCGATGACATTGGAGAGCTTGCATCCAGATCCATGGCGTTGATGTTGTCAAAATGGGGAAATAGGAGTTGAATAAAACTTTTCCCGAACTTCGGTAAGGGTTTTTAACGGAACCAACCGGCAAGACAATATTCCCGGACTAGTGTTTGCCCAATTATAATGTTATGATGCATACGTTGATAGTAATTAAGTGATTTCAGTTTCATTCTCTCAATTCGAACTCAAAGTCAAAAAAAGAGAGAATTAAGAATTAAGAATTGAAAAGGAAACCACAACTATTTTCCCCCCTTCCTCTCTCACACCCACGCCCTACCATTGCGTCCCAGCCCTCCCAGGATGGGTCCCAGGATGGGTCCCAACATGGGTCCCAACATGGGTCCCAACATGGGTCCCAACATGGGTCACCCTCCCCTCCCCTCAGCAAGAAGGCGATGAAAAAGGCTGCTCGTAAGGCCGAGAAAAAGGCCCAGCTGGAGATGCGGAAGTCTATTTTACTGCAGCAGCACCTGGCGATGCTGAACCACGCCCCGTCTGCGTCCGTGTCCGAGTCCGCTCCCGCCCAAACCCTCCCCCTCTCCCAGCCCTCCGGGGGCAAGGCGGCTCGAGCCCGTCGGGCGCTGGCTGGTGAGGCGCCTACGTCCCTGCACACTCACCGTCCCGCCGGCGGCGCCCCATTGGCTTCTGACGACGACCCGACCACCCTGGCCCTCGAGTCGGTGGAGAGGCGGCTCCGAATGAGCGGCTGCGGGCTTCTGCACCGCGTCGTCCCGTTGACTGACAACCACGGGTCTCTCCTCTCGTCCCCCCCGCCCCCCCCCAACCCTGACCCTCGACACTTCTCGCTTTCCTCCTCATCTCTCAGTGCCCTCTCCCGTTCCCTCCTCCCCCCCCAACCTTTAGCCTCCAACCTCACCTCCCTGGACCTTTCCCGAAACGAGCTATCCAGTGAGTGTGAGCCTATTAGTGCGCTGTATTGGCGAGTGTGAGCCTATTAGTGCGCTGCATTGGCGACTGCGAGCCTAGTAGTGCGCTGCATTGGCGAGTGTGAGCCTATTAGTGCGCTGCATTGGCGACTGTGCTCCCCTTCTCACTCTCTGTGTGCTCCCCTACTCACTCTCGCCTCTCGCCTCTCGCAGCACTCCCCACTCTCTCCCTCCCCTCCCTCGTCTCCCTCGATATCTCACGGAACTGGCTCCGCACGCTACCCTCCTCGCTCTCCTCCGTCCCCTCCCTCCAGACCCTCACCGCATCGCACAACATGCTACGGCCGGGCCCTTCCCTAAACCTGGAAACGCTCTCCCTCCTCTCCCTCACTTCCCTCGACCTGACATGCAACCAAAAATGCGGCAACTCGTCGCTCATCCCCAAGATCCGCTCCGCCCTCCCCTCCCTCGCGACCCTCCTGCTCTCCATCTCCTTCCCGCCGCCCCCCGGTTCGTACGTGGGCGCCTGTGCCGCCGACCGGGATCCGAAACTGCTCCGTTCCCAGATCGAGCCCTGGCCGACTTCCGCGCTCCGCAGGCGCATCGCCTGCGACTTTGGCGGCGACGTCCTCCCCGAGTCCGTGGGCCGGCCGAAGGTCATGGAGGAGCTGCTTCGCTTCTACTCCCGAGAGCAGCCGCGCGCTTTGCTTCGCGCTAAGGGCACGAGACTCGAGCCGGCCGTGCTCGCCGCCGCCGAGGCCGCGCTCCTCCAGTGGTCCGCCTCCTTCCAAAGGGGCAACCTCGAGCGGACCTCGGTGAACGCCGAGCACTACATGATCCTCACGAGCCCCGTCGTTTTCGAGCACTGTCCCGGCTCCAAGAAGGCGAGTCAGGCCGCTTCGAAGCTGAGGGCCCACCGGCCGCTGTGGGACGCTGCCATGTCCGCGTTGTCCAGCGTGGACGCCGACTTCGCGCGGCGCTGCACGGCCGTCGCGTGCACGCACAACTTCAAGGGCTCGCCGCACATCGACAAGCAGAATGTCGGCCCCTTTTACGGGCTCTCCGTCGGCCCGGAGCCCGGCACGGGGGGCATCGTGGTGGAGGCGAGCGCGCGCGTAACGGTGGAGGTCGACACCGTGGGCAGGCTGGGAAAGGTTGACGGAAGGTACCCGCACTGGGTGGCGCCGTATGAGGGCGAGCGATGGTCGCTCATCTTCTACCGCACCCTTGGCCGGGGGGAGGAGGTGGGCCCCGCAGTTCTCTCCGAGCTGTCGCCTGTTCCGATTGAAGCAACAGCTTAATTGACCAGACATCTTTGTGTCAAATTGCTTCGCCAACTTGCTGCTTCGCCAACTTGCTGCTTCGCCAACTCGCTGCTTCGCCAACTTGCTGCTTCGCCATCTTGCTTCAGCAACCAACGCAACGCACCTCCGCCCTGTTCATTCGTGGAAAAACGAAAACGAAAACGAGCCGAGATTAGATTAGGATTAGGATTAGGATTAGGATTAGGATTAGGATTAGGATTAGGATTAGGATTAGGATGGAAGAGATAAGAATGCACGTTGGTGACCTGTAACTAACTACTGTAAAGCAGATTAGATTAGGATGGAAGAGATAAGAAAACCTAACCTGAAACTAACTACTGTAAAGCATTCTGTACTTCCCATTTGCTAAACTAATCAATTCCTCGTGCTTGCCGATTTCCATAATTCTCCCCTCGTTCATGACAATGATTTGATCAGCATTCTTGATGGTGGATAGCCGGTGCGCGACAATGATTTTTGTTATGCCGTGCGCTGTTGAGCTCTCCAGTAAAGCGTCGATCGCTGATTGGACCGCCTTTTCGCTACGAAACGTAAACGTTAGTTTCTGTCCCTGTCAATTTTCCTCTGTCAAGATCAAGATCGTGATTCTTACCTCTCAGTATCGAGTGCGCTAGTGGCCTCGTCTAATAGAAGCAGCCTGGGTTTTCTGTAAATCGACCTTGCAATGGCAATTCTCTGCTTCTGGCCACCGCTCAGACAAACTCCGCGCTCTCCTACATTCGTTTCGTATTTTTCCTCGAATCCCTCAATGAAATTCTTGGCGTTTGCCAGAGAGGCTGCTTCTTCAACCCTTCGATAATCGATGTCGCCCTCTTCTTCCCCATAGGCAATGTTACGAGCGATTGACCCAGAAAACAGGACAGGATCCTGCGTTACGATTCCTATCCCTCTACGCCAGTCCTTCAGATCGATTTCCTTCAAATTGGTTCCTTCCACCATTAGCGAGCCAGCAACAGGATCATAAAACCTCGACATAAGAGACATGATGGTGGATTTTCCAGATCCACTAGATCCGACGAAAGCGTATGTTGACCCAAGAGGTATTTTGAACGATAAATTTCTTAAGACGAGCTGGTTCGGGCGAGAAGGGTAGGAAAAGCTCAAATCCTTGAACTCGATCGTGTCTTCTGCCTTGGTAAATCCTGCTGTAGCATTTTGGAGCGGTGTCGTACCTGCAGATGCAGTCGCAGGAGGTAAACTCTTCCGGTCTATCAGCTGAAATACCTTATCGCCAGCGCCGCTGCTTTTTACGAGCGAGGTGTAGCTCTGGAACAAATTGAGGACCTCACTTTGCAGCTGGGACTGGTACAACATGAAAGCAATCAGTACGCCAAGACCCAAGTCCCCCGATTTTACCATCATGCCACCCGCAAGAAGCAACGATCCTTGAACAATTGTATTTATCAAAAAGGTGGAAACAACCATGTAATACACGCCCTGCATAAAGATCTGCTTCACGCTGAGCAGAAAGTTTGCTTCCACCTTTTCGTTGTACTTTTTGTACTCGTAGTCTTCCCCAGCGAATGAAATCACAGTGGTGATGCAAGATAAAGTCTCGGTCGCTGTTGCATTTGCCGCCGCAAGAGCACTCTGAACTTTCTTGCTGTTATCATGCAGCCAACTGCCGTAACGTTTGTTGATCGCTGCAATTATGGGAATCATTGTGCAAGCGACAAAACCGAGCTTCGGGGAGGTGATGAGCATGTAGGTAACGATTCCGCTAATTCGGACAATGCTCTCGATTGAGAAACGGAAGAACCAAGTCAGATCACCTGCCATTTCCGTGGTGTCAGCTGTTAGACGGCTTATGAGCTCGCCCGTTTTGTTCTTGTCGAAAAAGCCAACCTCAAAGCCCAGAATTTTCTGGAAGAGGGTTAAGCGAACTGTCTTGATGATACGCTGATTTGCCACACCGAATAAATATACACACCAAAAATCTAGCATTGCGTCAATTGTACCGCATAACAGCAAATAGAGTACGTCGTCTCGAGCAGCATCGTAGTCACTCGTCGATAGATGACCGAGTGATGACGCTACAAAGTGAGGGATCGAGAGCGAGAATGGTAGCCGAACGAGGAGAACCAAACAGCCAGCGTAAAGAGTCATTTTCTGGGGGGCTGCCAACTTAAGTAAACGCATAGTAGCCTTTCTCCTGTTATTTGATTTCTTGCTCTGCTGCTGCTGCCGTTGCTGCTGCTCGTCTTCCTGCTGCTGTTGTTGAGGGAGGAGGGGAGAGGTTAAGGAGTCATCATTCAATGATTCCGACGAATCTTTCTTGTTCACGTCTCCCAACTCTTCGTCTGTTCCAGTAGTCTCCGGCAAGAAAGTAGCGGTAGCGGAAGCTGGATTATCGCTTCTAAATCCATCGGCCGCATAACCAAGCCCAATGAGGCAAACGACAATTACAGACGACCCAAGAATAAAAGTTACTTGGCGTCGGAAGCAGGAGGTGAGGAGGGCATATGCAAAGAGAGCTGTGTAGAGAACAGCCAGGATCATTGTAGATTGCTTATCTTTCGGGCCTCTGAGGAGGGGTATCAAAGTCGATGAGAGTGTAATTGCAATCACTCGAATTAGGGTAACGTCGAAATCACCAGCGCGGTCACCAGCTCCGCCGTCTTCGCCCTCAAATATGTATGAGATGGCATCGGATGGCCAAGCTGCGAGCCAAATGATTAATGCAAGGAGAGAAAGAGGGAGCAGTGCATGAACGACACGGAAAATTGTCATGATTATTACCGAGTCATTTGCACACTCTCTTGCGGGGTTTCTCACGGAAATTCTTGAAGGGTAAAACTGGTAAACACCCTCAGTTTTAACGAGAAAAAAAAAACCCTCTCCCACATTTTTGGGTTGTAATTACCAAACAGGGGCTATCACGTCTCAAAATCTGCCTTATTGAAGCTCATCTGCTTTTTGGCGTTCGCGTCACTTAAAAGCAAAACTTTCCTCTCCAATTTAGGTCCCGTTTATTTTGCTCCCCTCTTCTTCGTCCCCCTTTTATCTATCCCCTTGTGACAACAAGCTTCTTGGTAGGAAAATGATAGCCACCCCTCCAAGTTCTTTCTCATTGGGCAGTACAAGCCATAGCCACTCGATCGACCGCTCTGTTGAATTTCTTCGAGCGTGCAAAACCTTGCACAAGCACTTTACCTTGCAAAACCAGAAACAAAATGTGCACCCTCCCCCTCCTCCCCTCGTCGATCCTGTCCTTTACTGCGCTAATGATTCCTATACTTCGGCTGGGGTATCTCTTCGCGAAACCCGGGAAATGTTGTCTAGGCTTGAGATGAGTTTGACACATGCTGACCGTTTGATTTCCCGGTACAATTCTGCTGTACGGGTGACATCCGACACAATGGCAGTAGATGCTGGGTCCGGAAAACAGATGAAAGTCGCTAATGTTGTTACTTCAATAAGGAACGAGTTCGCCACGACCATGGCGGGTGTAAAAAAGGATCTTGCCCTGCTAAAAACCACGAGCACACATGTGAAATCTGAGGGAGGAGGATAGCGAGTTTCATTCTGAGGACACTCGGGAAATTGGCCAGCAGGCCGTCGTGGAAGCGCCGCAGACTCGTGCTCTCTCCACCAAGACACACGACGGCGCGTCGATGTCGAAACATCACCGAAAAGCCGTCGTCGCTGCTCCAGGGGAAAAAGGGCAGTACGTGAACCCCGCTAATGGCATCCCCCAGATAGCGCTGTAGAAAAGTATCCAGCACCGCTAAAGGCGGCGTACCTTCATCCAAGATGGAGTCACCGTAACAAATGACCCACTGATCTTTTTCGCTCCATGTTGGTGCGTCGTGGCCCGCCGTGTTAGCGGGTGGGGAAGCCGTCGAGGCGGTACGAAAATTCGCAAGATGCTGGCCAATACGCCGCTGTACTTCCCCCGCACGGGGGCCATACAGGTGGGTAAGGTAGTGGTGAACGGTCTGCTCGAAAGGGGTCATAAAGGGCGTCCTATAAATCAACCTTCGACAAACGCTGCAGCTTGTGTGCCAAATCGTTACAATACCGTGTTGATACGCGTTGTATAACACAGCTACGCCCTAAGGGCAGCGATAAGGCTGCCGCTGACAATAGGCGATAAAACAGGTTATAAAATGGCGAATAACGGG
>ERZ651776.2026-NODE-2026-length-23000-cov-48.069886_pt1 | contig 23000 bp, 20 predicted proteins | sample MGYA00514761_ERZ651776 | MGnify/ENA metagenome assembly ERZ651776 | reverse complement strand
CGTAAACTATCTTCAGTAAAACCAGCCTCGGCATACATCTCGTTATCCAAATTCCCAGTAGCTGAATTAGAACCGTTAAAATAGATTCTTGCAGAGGCTTGAAATCCAGCATTAGAGGTTCCGGTCACTCTCCAATACCGTTCTCTAGAAAGTGAATACCGATATCCTTTTAAATTATCTTTAAACGCATCTGGTGAAGCCCAATGATGTTCAACCCGCAACATTGCAGAATCAGTAAAGCTACTAGCATCCACTCTGAATAACGGGTAGGTATAATTAACTAACCCCGTACTCTTTATAGTAATATTCTCTCCCGTTACTGCTTGACTTATCTTATCCCCTCCGTTTAAATAAGATGTAATTGGTAAAAAAGGAAGCGCAAACTGAAAACTACCCGTTTGTCCGTTCATAGCAAATGACGTTGTGTACTCTTGCCAGTTGTCATCAATAAAGGTAATTTCCAAAGGAACATTGGCAAAATAATTTGGCGCGGCTTCCAATTTTTGCTTGACAAAAACATCAACTGTATAATTATTTCCTGAGCCCGAAACCTGTGTAGAATCTATGCTAAAATGTGGGAACCCAGGATTAAACACCCACCCATTAAAAAAATCCGTCACATCTATTCCAGGCATCGCATTAAAATAATCCATAAAATCAGTTGCATCAACATCTTTATAAACATTTGCAGACAAGAAAGATGTCAACCCATTAAAAAAAAGTGAATCTCCTAAATACCCTCTTAGCGTATGCGCAACATCTGCTCCTTTATTATAAGAATGATCTCCGTAGGTAATATTATGAGGAACTCCACTGATAGCATAATAGCCCCCATCATTATGATGAGCCTTTTGCAATACCGCTAAGTGGTTCAATTTTATGTCATCAATATAAGCGTCATATCCATAAACGTATTCCAAAAAAAGCCTTTCTGAAAAAGACGCCATTCCTTCATTTATCCACATATCCTCAGCTGTGCGACACGTCACTAAATCACCCCACCAATGATGTGCCAGTTCATGTGCCATTAACGTTTCCGACCCTAAGCCACCGTTAGCGGAACTCTTTGGATATGCTATAGAAGTTGCATGCTCCATCGCTCCTCCACTAAAAGGAACCAAATTAAACCCCACCTTATCCCAAAGATAAGGGCCATAGCCTTCTTCAAAAGCCTCAATAGCTCCGTGAAGATTCGTAAAAGAAGCTTTAAAATTATTCGTGTCCGCCGGTTCCGAAATTAAGAATACTGGAGTAGTATTCGCAGTTACGCTGCTAACGTAATCTTGATAAACATGGGTATAATTACCCACAGCTATGCAAGCCAAATAGGTAGGAATTGGAGAATCCATTCTCCAAGTTCTAACCAAAGAATCTATTCCAACAACCTGATCATTTACTATATATCCGTTTGCATAGGATGTTTTACCAGCATTTGTTAAAATGGAAAAATCATATGTTGCTCTTTCAACAAAATTATCAAAACATGGGTGCCATACCCGCCCATAATTATGTGGATCTGCATCAAAACCAACACCTAAATTATATGCATAATTGCCTTGAAAATACCACCCTCCCCAACCAGATGGATCACCTTGCGGCGAACCATTATAATAAACTATTACACTACTTGTATCCTCCATATTTAATACCAATGGCAAGGTAACAGATAGTAAAGTGTCATTATAAGTAGAGGTAAGCAGCTGACCTTGTGATGTAATTGAATCGACAGTCATTTGCAATAAATCCAAATACAAAACGGTTACATTATTCTTTAAAGACACGAATTGTATCTCACATGATCCTGTGATTTTTTGATTACCGTAATCTGTAATATCTAAGTAAACATTATAGTTAAGCACATCTATAGTATCACTGCGAGTATTAGACGCTTTTTGGTTTAATTGAGTACTATGATGTTTGTGATTGCAGTTATATTGAGATTTCACAGAAAATAAAATCCCGACAAAAACAATGCTCAATAAAATTCTACTCATAATTACTAAGGTTATAATTACAACAAAGGTATTAAAATTCAGAAAACGCTGTTTTGAAAAAAACTTCAACTTACTTTGCTGCTGAAAATAGAATCAGTTCAATTCTTTTTGTATTTTTAGAGTTTGCACCTTACAAAACAATTGCAATGAAACCATCAGCAGAGTTATTTGACCTTGTTAAATCATTAAGTAAATCGGAAAAGAGATTTTTTAAATTATCTTCTTCTTTACAAACAGGTGAAAAAAACTATCTGCAAATTTTTGATGCCATCGAAAAGCAATCTAGCTATGATGAAGCAGCACTGAAAAAGCAATTTGCCAAAGAGACTTTTGTTAAACATTTCCCTTCTGAAAAAAACCACCTTTACAAGACAATTCTTAAAAGTTTACGAGGATTTCATGCGGACAATTCTATAAACTCTGTCTTAAAGCAAGAAATTAAAAACGTTGAAATACTTTACCACAAAGCACTCTATAAAGAATGTAAGAAATTCTTAACAAGGGCTAAAAAAGTAGCCAAAGATTATGAAAAATTCTATTATTGGTTTGAACTTATAAATTGGGAAAAACAATTGATCGAAGAAGAGTATGAAAGAGGAATTTTCACGTACGACCTTAACAAGTTAATTACTGAAGAATTATTAGTAATTGAAAAACTGAGAAACCTTGCAGAATATCAAATGATCTATTCTCGTATCAATTACATTTTCAGAGGTGGAAGTTTCACCAACAACGAGGAAGAGAAAAAAGAAGTTCAAATCATCTCCAACCATCACTTAATTAAAGGAAAAAACACCGCCATTTCAGAAAGGGCAACTTCAATTTGCTATTACATTCAAGGGTTATGTAATATCACAATAAGAGATTTTCATGCTGCTTTAGAAAAGTTAAATCGTACAAAAACTATTTTAGATAATAACTCCAAAATAAAACAAGACTTAGCTACTAGATATGTCCGTACCGTGAAAAACTTAATTTTCATGAACATCTCTACGAAAAACCTCGAAAAAGCTCAGGAACTCATCAACGAGATGAAAAAATTACCATCGCAAAAAGGGTTTAACACGGTCGATGTAGAACTTAAAATTTTCACCTTTAGTCATAACACGCAGGTAATGGTCCATGACAGAAGAGGAGAGTTTGCCGAAGCAATCATTACTGTTGACTCAATGATTGAAGGTTTAAAAAAATATGAGAACAAACTAAGTAAAGAACAAGCAATTCTATTTTACTATAACATTGCCTACATCTATTTTGGAGTTGGGGACTTCAAAGAAGCTTTAAAATGGATAAACAAGATTTTGAATGACAATGAACAAACGCTTAGACAAGATGTTTATACGTTTTCTAAAATATTCAACCTTATTATTCATTACGAATTAGGCAACAACGACCTACTTGAATATACGATTAAATCTACTTCAAGACATTTAAAGAAAACAAACAAGGACTATTTAGCACAAGACTCGATCATCACGTTTATTAAAAAATTAATTAAGTTAGATAAAAAAGAAGATAAATTGCAGCACTTTATCAATGGGAAAAAAGAACTAGAAAACCTATTCAAAGATCCTAATGAAAGAATTGTTCAAGAATACTTTGATTTTTTAGCTTGGTACAACAGTAAGATTGACAATACTTCTTTCCCTGAAGCGATTAAAAAGAAACTGATTTCATCTTAAAAGTTACAGATCTTTCTCCTTCTGGTCTTAACCCGCTAATTATAACTTGCAAAGAGTCTTTTGAAGTTTTAAGATACCGGATTTTTTGAGGGAAATCATTTACCGGATTTTCAAAAATCGCTTCGTTATCATTCATAAATATTAACGAAAATGGAATCATCGCTTCGCCTGCAGGACGAGCAATATATTTTATTTTCCCATTCACTTCTCTAATACAAAGCGCAGATGTAATGGTTGTATCATTTTCCTTAATAGAAACCCCTTTACCACTAATAGAGTCTGGATAATATTTCCATTTCTCCATAAAACTAACTTTAGGTGTTCTAAAGGAAAACGCAGTCGAATCCAACCAAACACCTTCAATCCATTTTAGATTTTCGATGGAGTACGTTTCATCAGGTTCTTGATTTCCTGCAGTGGATTCATTTTTAGCTTCGCCGTTATCCGAACAACTAATAATAAAAAATACTAGAAGTACATATAAAAGTTTATTCATCATTCCCTCTTTGTCTATTGATTTCATACATTACGACCGAAGCTGATACTGCTACATTTAATGACTCAATCGTACCAAACATAGGAATTTTAACTCTTCCATCACACATTTTTAAATATTCAGAAGACACTCCATTTTCTTCACTTCCCATTATAACGGCGACTGGACCAGTAAGACTTGTGTTAGGAAGCAAATCTTCGGTTTTCTCTGTACATCCAAAAACCTTTACGCCATAATCTTTCAAGTATTGAATGACATCCTTTAAGTTATGTTCTTTACAGACTGGAATTTTGTTTAATGCCCCTGCTGATGTTTTAATCGCATCAGCACTTACTAACGCTGCTCCTTTAGAAGGAATTACAATTGCATGCACACCGTTACACTCTGCGGATCTTGCAATCGCTCCTAGGTTTCTAACATCTGTTACTCGATCAAGAATCAAAATAAATGGATCTTCTCCCTTATCGTAAATTTGCGGTAACACATTTTCCACCGAATAATATTCTATTGGAGAGGTAAAAGCAATTGCCCCTTGATGGTTCTTTCGCGTTAAACTGTTTAATTTCTGAATTGGAACTCTTTGCACCAGAATATCACGTCCTCTAATTGCGTCTTTCAATTCGTTGTGCAAATCTCCTTGAATACTGGCTTGCATTAGTAATTTATTAATTGTTTTGCCGGCTTCAATAGCTTCGATAATAGCACGAATGCCAAAAATAAAATACTCATCTTTCTTAATATGCTCCATTAAATACAACTTTAATTAATCCAATATACACGTCCACTCCTCCATGCATCTACTGCACGATACCAGTCTGATCGATAACCAAGACCTCTACTTAACTTATAATCATTATTTGTAAATGGATTATTTACTTTATTAAAAGTAAACCTTAATGAGAGTGTATTCGTTTCTTCACCATAAATCCATGTTTCAGAATCATTTGATTTATTGACAACTTTTGGAGGTCCAAAAATCAAACTAATCATCCCTCTATCTGTTTTCCAACCTTCTATATAGCTTGTAAAATATTGATTTGCGGTTTGTACTCTATTGTAATACTTTTTAATTAACTCTCTGCCTCTCTCTTTACTTCCAGTCTTATTAATCCAAAATTTATCCACACTCTTTTTTAAATCACTACTCAACAAAAAACTATTATACTCATTCTTGGTGCAGATATAACGCAATGGATAAAACATATCCTTGGTTGTTTTGATTAACGGAAACCCTACTTGCTGCCTAAACAATGTAAACCCATTTCTAGACGAAGTGTCCGTTTGAAACTGAACGAACCCAGAATCCTGAACAGTAAAGTTCATTCTCCCTTCAGCATTCAAAGAATAGACAGCTATGCTGTCTGGGTAATATGTAAAAGGCTTTGAAATAGCAACACTAAAAGGAGGTGCAGCTAATGGGAATTTCCGATTATAAAACCTTCCTTGAAATTCAGAATTCTTGTTCATTTTTGACTCCACAACAAATTCATTGTCATTTACAATGTAGTTAGTAAACAAGGGGACTTCTTCTGGTAGTTTTTTTAATAAAAAAAATTGACTTCCAGAGGTTTTTGTTTTATCTAAAAGCAAATGGGCTTCATCAACACTACCCCTATTTAAGTCCGTTGTCAGTAGCTTAAGAAAATATTTACCTCCCATCGGAACAGGGATCGAAAAGTTGCCCAATATCGATTTGGTAGACTTTTCATCTGTTATGTCTTCAATCTTTCGAGAAGTACTATCCAAAATAATTTTTGAATCAATTCCACTGTATAATCTATAATGAACAAGAACAGAAGCATGATAAGGTTCGGACTTATCTTTCCTTACGTAAAGTAATTCTTCAGAATTGATATTAAAATAAACTTGACTTGAATCATCCTGATGGTGATAGATAATATAATCTGGCTGCAATATACTTGCCGTTCCAGAATAGAGGTGAGCATAGTTTACATTATATGGGCTTGTATTACACCTACTAAAAAAAGAAAGGGAAAAAACCAATGGGAAAAACCAACTGTATGACCACTTATTTAAAATCAATTTCTACTTATTTTAGTCGTCAAAGTTATTGATTTAATTATCACCTTGTGATAATAGGAGTAATCAATTCGTTACTTATGTTTAAAGCTCTATCAATTAATACTATCTTGTATAAGATGGAATCATTACTTGTCGCCCCAAAATTGTAATACCTAGGCTCTAAGGTTGTTTTAATTTCCCCCTTTAAAGCTTTGTTCTGTCCAATTGGCGTTATATTTTCAATTCTAAATGCCAACGTAATTGGATCAGCTGTAGGAAAATTATTTCCATTTGGATCAGAAGTTCCTCTTACCGTATCCCCATCAACGATTTCGTAATAGTCAAAATACACATTATAATAGTAGTAGGAGTTTGGTTCAAAAGGAGTTAACGTATCTCCTATATCTAAACCAATATCTCCATCTCCATCGGTAAAACTTATAACAAATATTCCAGAAGAATTCTCTTGAGCTTCGAAACTAACGAACTCAATTTTTGGTTCATCAGCAAATTCTTCTGGCTTTAAACAAGATGAAATCAAGAAAGTACCGAGTATTACAAATACAACTGTTATTTTTGTGATGAACTTCATACCGAACTATAAAAGTACAATTTTATTTACAAACATGTCTAACCTTTCCTTTGATATAAAGACTATTTTCGATATCAACTCAGACCTTGAGTTTAACGAAAAAGCTTTAAAAATATTTCATTGGCAAGCCAAAAACATTCCTGTTTATAAAGAATATATTTCATCATTAGAGCTAAAGTCGGGAAACATTAATAAAATTGAAGAAATCCCTTTCCTTCCCATTCAATTTTTTAAATCGCGAGAAGTAATTGAAAAAGCCAATGCTCCCGAGATAATCTTTAAAAGTAGCGGCACAACCGAAACGGGGAGAAGTCAACACTTTGTGTCAGATTTAAATCTTTATCAGCAATCATTTACAAAAGGGTTCGAAGCAGCATATGGTGACATTTATAATACTTGCATAATTGCCTTATTACCAAATTACCAAGAGCAAGGTGACTCATCACTAATTTATATGATAGATTCTCTAATTGAGCAATCAGGTCATTCAAAAAGTGGGTTTTATTTAAATGAGAAAAATGCGCTTTTGGATACATTGTCAGAATTAAAAAAATCAAATACTAAAACTTTACTAATTGGAGTGACCTATGCGCTTTTAGATTTCATAGAAAAACAAAAAATAGATTTCAGTAACCTCATCGTTATGGAAACAGGAGGAATGAAAGGTAGGAGAAAAGAAATAGTTAGAGAAGAACTACACGAAATGCTATGTGCAGGCTTTGGGGTATCTAAAATTCACAGTGAATATGGAATGACTGAACTTCTCTCTCAAGCATATTCTTGTGGAAACGGGGTTTTTAATACCCCAGCCTGGATGAAAATTTTAATCCGTGAAATAAATGACCCTTTATCACTTTGCAAGGAAAATAAAACCGGAGGGGTTAATGTTATTGATTTAGCCAATATAAATAGTTGCTGTTTTATTAGCACTCAAGACCTGGGAAGGGTAATAGGCAACGATCAATTCGAAATTATTGGTCGGTTCGACAATTCAGACACAAGGGGTTGCAATCTGATGATTGGTTAATAACTTCTTGAATTCTCTCAATATAAAAACTCTAGAAGATTTGAATCGGTAAACTATCCAAAATAATTACTTACATTTATGCACTTAAATTATCAGCCACTTTCTAATACTGAAAAGCGGAACAACATTTGATAACCCTATAAAAAAAATACGCATGAAAAACATAAAATCACTTCTCATTTTATTCACAGTTACCCTGAGTCTTGGAGCTTGTAAGCAAAAAATATCTTATACCAGAGATGTACTTAAAAGGTATCATTTGACGGAAAGTGAAATTGATAAGCTACAGTATTATTTAATGAATGATGTGATTATCTTTAATGCATCTAAAGATGGCAGTAGCACTTCTCTAGTGGATGGCGAAATTGTGGTTAACGAAGAGCAAAGTACAGATAAAATCATCTTTAGGTCTGGCACAAAAGGAATTCTTGAAAAATCTATTTCCGAAAATAAAATTGCAATTCGATTTGAAAATGGAGAAGGCAAAACGTTGATTTTTGGGTCCTCATCTATGAAAGGCAGGTATTCGCTTCAAGCTGAAAAATGGAACCCAAATGGACAAGGACAAATAACTTATGCCGGAGAAAAATACCTTACATCCAAACACTGTAAAAATGCCTACATCCAAATTAAACTAAGACGCAACAGTGATAAGAGCAACAGCCAAAGAGTTGTAAAAGGAAAGAAATTGAAAAAAGGGTAAAGACTAAAAACAATGGATCATGTTAAAAACTATGGGGAGTAAATCAGTAAATGTCCTCCAGCCAGACGGGCTCATCATTTTGACTTCAATAGCTTTCGCTGAAGGCCGAGTTTGATTTGTGCTACTATTTTCCTTTTGAGAGTTACTTTAACTTCCTTCCTGTTATCCCTTGATTTAAAACTGAAAACTGGTTACTGTTTTCGGGTTCCCGGCATTAGGAAATGTTCTTGATAATTTCATCCGCAATGAGCGTTAAAAATGACAAGCTGTTTGAGAGAGGAACGAACGAGTTCTTGTCATTTAGCGAAGAGGAATAGAAATTACAAGGTTATTTGCGTAGCCTAGACTTTTGCTTCTTTTCGGCAATGGAAAAGAAGAGCCCAGCGGCTTGAGCGCTTCGGTGAACTCAGTGGGGCCGAAAACGTCAATATTCCATAAACGGCGACACCTAAATTAGTGTTATAGATACTTCATTCTTCCTGTTTAGATTACAAAATCTTTTTGCTTGAATTTTTCGCTCCCCATAAAAATGAATGTGAGCCAAAACAATTCCTCATTTCTTGCTCTCTGTTAACTGCCCATTAAATTCAATAGTACAATGTCAAATATGGTCATTTCGACCAGCTTGGAGAAATCTTAGTATAATTGAGAATGTAAGTTTAAAGATTTCTCGACTTCGCTCGAAATGACATTCAAACTATACAGCTTTTATTATGAAATAATTTTTCTTACCTCTTTGCAAAAGAATATAACATCCATCAATTAAGTCTGAGGAACCAATGTCTTTTGTCTCAGCTACTTTTTCTTTATTTACAGAAATGGAATTTTCTTTTAACGCCCTACGCGCTTCTCCGTTTGAGTTTAAAAAACCTGTTTTATCACAAAGAATATCTATTATATTAATTCCTGTTTCTAATTCAGGTTTTAAAACTTCTGCTTGCGGAACTCCCTCAAAAACGTCCATAAAAATGGCTTCGCTCATTCCTTTTAAAGCTTCAACGGCTTCATCCCCTTTTTTAAATAAAATTTCAGAAGCATCAATTGCACTCTTATAATCCTCTTCAGAATGAACTCGAGTTGTAATGTCTTTTGCCAGCTCTTTTTGAAGTAAACGTAAATGTGGCTCTAAGTTATGTTTCGCCTCAATCTCTTCAATTTCTTCTTTGGTTTTCAATGTGAATATTCGAATATACTTAGCCGAATCTTCATCACTTGAATTAATCCAATATTGGTAAAACTTATAAGGCGAGGTTCTATCTCTATCTAACCAAACATTCCCGCCTTCGGTTTTGCCAAATTTAGTTCCATCGGCCTTTTTAATTAAAGGTGTAGTAACAGCGTAAGCTTCTCCTCCTCCTTTTCTTCTAATCAATTCTGTTCCTGTCACAATATTACCCCATTGATCTGAACCACCCAACTGAACTTTACATCCTTTGTTTTTATTCAGCCAGTAAAAATCATACCCTTGAACTAACTGGTATGAAAACTCTGTGAATGATAATCCTGTTTCTAATCGAGACTTAACAGAGTCTTTTGCCATCATATAATTGACAGTAATGTGCTTGCCAATATCACGGATAAATTCTAAGAAGTTCATATCCTTAAACCAAGCATAGTTATTCACCATTTCTGCTGAATTATTACCACAATCAAAATCTAAAAACTGCTCCAATTGCTTTTTGACACACGCTACGTTATGATCTAAAGTGCTACTGTCTAATAAATTCCTTTCTTGTGACTTTCCAGATGGATCTCCGACCATACCCGTTGCACCACCAACCAAAGCAAACGGTTTATGACCTGCACGTTGAAAATGAACCAATGTCATAATCTGAACTAAGCTACCTATATGTAGGGAATCTGCTGTTGGATCAAAACCAATATAGCCTGATGTCATTTCTTTGTTCAACGCTACGTCCGTTCCTGGCATCATATCGTGAATCATGCCTCTCCACTTCATTTCTTCTATAAACCCCATACTCTTTTCGATAATATTAAACAAAGATAAAATTTTAGTAAAAGTAGTGTGCAGTAATTAAACAAATGTTTCTCCTACCCAGAATTTTACTTACTAACCGGTAAATATTTGTGTTCAAGAGAAGAAACATTGTAATTCATTACAGAATCCATTAGATTTATTATATTTACGTTAAAGACGTATTGCAGACAACGCACATAATTGATATCGAGTTTCTAGCAACAATTAAATGAATCACAGAATAAAAACAGTCCATCTTCTTTTCGCAGTCCTAATCTTTAATGTGGCATTCCCTCAACTTAGTCAAAACAAATACCACTTGGATGCTGATCACAAAGAATTCTGTAAAGAAAAATATGGGGATTCCAGATTTTTTAACAGCCCTAAACCATTATCGAATACTACAATTGAAAATTTTTCTGGGCCTAAATATATATAAGTCTGAAAATTAATTTCATTTTTCATTTAATGTGACCAGATATCATCTTTGAATAAAGCAAGATCAAGATCTACTCGTGTTTTCAAAAAATTTAAACAATTTTTATAAAGATCAATTCTATTTTCTCTTTTCAGCATTTTATTTAATTCATCATGTATTTTGTGAAGATAAATTACATCATTAGCACAATATTTAAGTTGAGCAGGGGATAATTCACCACCAAAATCTGAACTTTGAAATTGTTTGCTAACATCAATATTCATAAATTCTTTAATTAAAGTTTTAAGAGAGTGACTATCTGAATAAGATCTAGCTAGTTTTGATGCAATTTTTGTATCTAGAATATTTTTAGTTTCTGTTTTTAGATAATGTTTAATATGCGCTATATCAGCTCTTCCATAATGGAATATTTTTGTAATCTTTTCATTTGATAGCACTTTATTTAAATTAGGTGCAATATAGTTTTTTCGGTCTAGCTGAATTATATGTGCATCTGAATTACCAGTTGATATTTGTATTAGACACAAGGGATCACGCTTAACGTTAAGCCCCATAAACTCTCCATCAACAGCAATAATATTGCCTAAATCTAAATCTTCTGGTAGATCCCCTTTGTGAAGTTTAATATCAATATTCATTTTTAAATATATATATATGAAAGCAAAAAATTGTCTAATCTTTGGCGGCAGCGGTCAAATAGGTAGACATTTAATCAGAAAGCTAACTAAAAATAATTATAAAGTAACTATTGTTACTAGAAACCTTCATCAAAAAGGCTACATAATTAAAACCCAAGCCAATGCTGGATACATTGACATTGTTGAAGCTAATATTTTTGATGAAAACAAAATAAGAAAATTATTTTCTAAAGCTGACATTTGTATAAATTTAATAGGCATTTTATATGAAAGTGGAAAAGGCAATTCATTTAAAAATATTCATTCTATTTTTCCATCTATTTTAGCTAAGCTTTGTAAGGAATATAAAGTTAATCAATTTATTCATTTATCAGCATTGGGCATTAATAAAGCGACAGACTCAGAATATGCAAAAAGTAAATTAGAGGGTGAGCTCAATATTCAAAAAAATTTTCCTTTGGCTACAATATTAAGACCTTCAGTCGTTTATTCAGTTGACGATAACTTTACAACAAGTTTTATGACTTTATTAAGCAGACTTCCATTTTTCCCACTTTATTACAATGGTGACACTAAATTTACTCCAATACATTGTTCTGATTTAACAGATATAATTTATTATATTATTTCAAAAAATATTCATTCAAAGATAGTGGAATGTGTTGGGCCTGAAACTTTTACTTTAAAAGAAATTCTCAATAAACTATTAGTACTAATTAATAAAAAAAGGCTCTTAATACCCATGCCTTTATTTGCGGCCAAAATATCAGCAAAATTTTTTCAATTATTCCCAAAACCATTATTGACAATAGATCAATTGACTCTTTTAAAATATGACAATATTCCTTCAAGTAAATATCAAACTAATTTTGATTTAGGAGTGCCAAGTTCAAAAATATTTGACCAAGAAGTTGAAAAGTATTGTTATATGTGGAGAGAAGGTGGTCAATTTTCTACAAAAAAATATAGAACTAGTAATTCTTAATAGAAATTAAAACACTAAAACGTTATAATTTATTGGTCGTGATCAAAATAATTTATTTATTAATATTTTTAATTTTTTCGTTCTTAATCTATTTAATTATTAAATCTCTTATTAGAGGTTTAGAGGGTAAAAAAAAAAATAAAAAAAATTTTAAAATACGCTAAGCTGTATTTATTTTCTTTTCAATATATTGAGGAGTCTCTTCATCTTTATCACTCACAGGCTCTTCCTTCTTTCCTTTTGGCTGATAGGCATAAAGTAAGTGAAGTTTACAGTATGAAAAATCTTTTAAAGAAGATCTGCCACAGAAATAAAAACTCTCTTCTTCTGGGTGCCCAATAGGCCACTTACATGAACTTTCGTCTAGCTCTTCTAATTTTTTTGGATTTTCAGGCTCAAAGTCTTTTTCAATTATTAATGATTTAAATTTACTTTTTCTTCCTCTTTTTTGCTTTGAGTTATTTTCTTCTGAGTTATTATCATAATTTTGAATTGAAGAAGCATTACGAGTTTTGATTTTCGACGATAGGTTAAGTCTGTGCGCTTTACCAATAACCGCATTTCTGCTGATACCTCCAATTATTTCTGCAATTTGACTTGCTGTACTTCCTTTGCCCCAAAGCTCTTTTAATTTTGCAACTTTTTCTTCTGTCCAACTCATAATCTATATTTAGTATGTTATTTAATTTTAATAACTATATACAGATCACACGAGAATTAAAAAAAAACAATAAATATTTTTGTTTTGTACACAAATTATTTTTAAAACTTATAAATGATTACTTATGGTTGAATTGAATAAAAAATATCATATTGGTGTAAAGAAATTTGGTCTTGTTAATTGGATTGGTTTTAGAAGTTTGTGGCTTAAAGAATGCAATAGGTTCATGGCAGTTTGGCAACAAACATTACTATCTCCACTTGTATCCAGTCTTTTATTTTTATCAGTATTATCTTTGGCGCTAGGAAATAATAGGGGAGATGTTCTTGGTTACTCATTTATTAGTTTTCTAGCCCCGGGATTAATTGCTATGAGCATTTTAACCCAATCATTTAGTCATTCAGTTTCATCATTAATGATAGGAAAAATTCAAGGAAATATCGTGGATATGCTTTACGCACCCTTATCTGCATTTGAGGTTTCAATGGCAATAATACTTGCAGCCTTGACTAGAAGTTTCTTGATTGCAATCATTTCAATTGGAGTTTTTTCTTTGATAGTTGAAATACCTATTAATAATTTTTTATATATTTTTATATTTGGTTTTTTAAGTGCATTTATTTTAGGAAGCTTGGGCTTTATAACAGGACTATGGGCTGAAAAGTTTGATCATACAGCTACAGTAACTAACTTTGTTATTACCCCTTTAAGTTTTTTATCAGGAGTTTTTTATTCAATTGATAAGCTTCCACAATTTTTTCAAACCATAAGTCATCTTAATCCTTTTTTTTATATGATTGATGGTTTTAGGTATGGTTTTTTAGGAAGGTCTGATGGATCAATAAGTATAGGTTTAATATATTTATTAATACTAAGTATTTTAATGTGGTATGTAGCTTTTTTTCTTTACAAAAAAGGTTATAAAATTAAATCTTAATAAATGAGCGCTTTAGCAAAAAACTATAACAGAAGACCTATTTCATTTAAATATGGAAAAGGTAGTTTTTTATATTCAACTAATGGAAAAAAATACTTAGATTTTGTTCAAGGCATCGCAGTTAATTCTTTAGGACATGCTAATCCATATTTAATAAAAGCAATAAATAAACAATCAAAAAAATTATGGCATATATCAAATGCATTTATAATTCCTGAGGGCGAAAGATTGGCTGAAAGATTAACAAAAAAAACTTTTGCTGATTTTGTTATTTTTCAAAACAGTGGAGCTGAAGCAACAGAAGCAGCAATCAAGGCTGCCAGAAGGTATTTTTACTCAATAGGGCAACCTTCAAAAAACAGAATTCTTTGTATTAAAAATTCATTTCATGGCAGAACATTAGCAGCAATCTATGCTAGTGGATCAAAAAAAATGACTGAAGGGTTTGGACCTAAAGTTGATGGATTTGATCATTTTGAATTTGGAAATCACAAAAATTTAATGAACTCTATTACAAAAAAAACAGCAGCTATAATGGTTGAAACTGTTATGGGTGAAGGAGGTATCAAAGCAATACCAGACTGGTGCCTAAAAGAGTTGAGAAAAATTTGTAATAAGAAAAAAATTTTATTAATTTTAGACGAGGTTCAGTGTGGCATAGGAAGATCTGGAAATTTTTTTGCTTTTGAAGACTCAAAAATTAAACCAGATATAGTACCAATAGCCAAAGGCATAGGAGGGGGATTCCCGCTCGGTGCACTTTTGATGAATAAAAAAGTTGCATCAGGTATGACAGCGGGCACTCATGGATCTACTTTTGGAGGAAATCCACTGGCAATGTCTGTTGGGAATGCGGTATTAGATCAAATATTTAAAAAAGGATTCCTTAATAATGTTAAAAAATTATCAAAATATTTTAATAAAGAGTTAAATGAAATTAAAAAAAAATTCCCTAATGTCATTAAAGAGGTAAGAGGAGTTGGTTTACTTATTGGATTACAACTGCATGGGGATCAGACAAAATTTATTCAAAAGTTAATGGATAATAAGCTTTTAACAATCAGGGCTGGAGAAAATGTAGTAAGAATATTACCACCACTCAATGTTAAGAAACAAGAAATAGATTTAGCTATAAATATCATTAAAAAAGTTTGTTCAACTTTTAAATAACAATGAAACATTTTATTACTCTTAAAGATATTCCAGCAGCAGATCTAAGAAAAATTATTACTGATGCAAAAAAAAGAAAATTAAAAAGAAAAAAATTTAACACTTTAGATGTGGATAAAGACCAACCTCTAAAGGGTAAATTACTCATTCAAATGTTTGAAAAAGCAAGTTTAAGAACAAGATTAAGTTTTTATCTAGCAATAAAACAATTAGGTGGAGGAACCATAACTCTTAGAGCAAATGAGTTGCATCTTGGAAAAGGTGGTGAAAGTTTAGCAGATACTGCAAAAATTTTATCAACCTATGGAGATGGTTTTATGTTGAGAACTGATAGTGATAAAAAAATTGAAGAATTTAGTAAATATTTAACAATGCCCGTTATTAATGGTTTGAGTCCTTCATCTCATCCAACTCAAGTTCTTTCAGACATTTTTACAGTCGAAGAGATAAAGAAAAAATCAATCTCAAAATTAAATATTTGTTGGGTTGGAGATTCAAACAATGTTTTAAATAGTTTAATAGCAGCATCAGTTAAGTTTTCATTTAAACTAAACATTGCTTGTCCAAAAAATTATGAACCTAAAAAATTTGTAATTGATTGGGCAAAAAACAACAAAGGTAAAATTTTCATTTTTAATGATGCTAAAAAAGCTGTTAAAAATGCAGATGTGATTTTTTCAGATAAGGTTATCTCACTAAATGACAATGTAAATAAAATAAATAAGATTAGAGCTTTTAACAATTTTAAGATTAATTCTAAATTAATTAGTTTTGCAAAAAAAGATGTAACTTTTTTACATTGTCTTCCTCGAGGTGAAGAAGTTACTGATGAAGTTTTTTTAGGGAAAAATTCAGAGGTTTGGTTACAAGCACTCAATAGAGTTCATGTTCAAAAAAGTATTCTTTTGTATTGTTTTGAAAAATTAAGGTAAAGGTATTGGGTTATCACTATTTTGATTTAGGTATTTGATAACAGAAGCTCTATCTGTTTCTTTTCTTAAACCAGCATAGGACATTTTTGTTCCCTTAAGGTAAGAGGCTGGTTTTGTTAAAAAACCATTTAGTTCTTCAAATGACCATTGTTTTCCATACGTCGCTAACGCTTTAGAATATTTATAATCTGATACATGACCAACTTTACTTCCAACTACACCATAAAGTGCAGGTCCAATTTTGTTAGCTCCACCTTTTTCAATAGAATGACAAGCTGCACATTTTTTGAATATTTTTTCTCCAGCTGCCACGTCTCCTAGTGCCATGATAGCAACTATATCAATTTTTTCTTCCACTTCAGAAACTTGTGTTACTAAAGAAGTAGACTGGTTTTCAATCTCGACTTGATACCCTGGATTTTTTGGTTGTTTTACATGAAAAACACCATCGGCAAGTTTACCTAAGCCAATGACCAAAAGAGCAACCAATAGAATTGAAGCAATTATTTTATTTAACTCAAACGAATCCATATATATTTAATTAATTTTGCAGATATAACATGATAATAAAAAAAAAACTCAAATTTTAATTTTTAATTTTGCGTCTAACAGACGCACAAGTTACAGGTTTTATAATGGTTAAAACATTAATTTTAATTCCTTCAAGAATGTCAGCATCCAGATTACCTGGAAAGCCTCTTTTAAAAATTAATAATTTATCAATTATTTCTCATGTTTTTAAAAGAGCTGTGGAGGCCAATATTGGTGATGTGGTAGTTGCAACAGAAGATCAGGAAATATTAGAGGATGTAACCAAGAATGGTGGAAAGGCAATTTTAACTGGCAGTCATCATAAAACTGGTACAGATAGAATTTTTGAAGCTTATAAAAAACTTAATCTAAAAAATATTGATTACATATTGAATCTTCAGGGGGATGAACCTGATATTGATAAAAATGATATCATAAATTTAAATAATTTTATGATTAACAATAATTCAGCAATTGGAACATTGGCTGCAAAATTAAAAGATGATGCTATGCTCGAAAATGAAAATGTTGTTAAAGTTTTTACAGAAAAAGAGATAGTAAATAATAATTTTCCATTAGCAATAAACTTTAGTAGAAAAAGTATGCCTTCAAGTAATTTAAATGTTTATCATCATATTGGAATATATTCATATAAGACAAATATATTAGAAAAATTTATAGATTTAGATCAAACTATAAATGAAAAAAAAAATAGATTAGAACAATTAAGAGCGCTTGATAATAATATAAAAATTAATGTAGCTTTAGCAAAATATTCTCCTATTGGAATCGATACAGAAGAGGATTATCTGGCTATAAAAAAAATTATGGAATATAAATCACAATAGAATGAAAAAAATATATTTTCAGGGAACTTTTGGAGCTTACTCACATTTGGCAGCATTAGAAATAGATCCAAATTCAAAAATTATTCCATGTAAAACATTTGATGAATGTTTTTTAAAAGCCTCATCAGAGACAAATTCTAGAATAGTAATACCAGAATCAAATCGTATTACAGGAAATATTGGAATAGAGTACTTAATCTTTAAATACAGACTAAATATTTACGCCGAACATTTTCAAAAGATTGAACATAATTTATTAGGACAGCCTGATAGTAAGCTAAGTGATATTAAAGATGTGTTTTCTCATGCTCAGGCGTTATCTCAATGTTCAAAATTTATAAAAAAGAATAACTTTGTTGAGCATGTTCGAGCTGACACAGCGGGATCTGCTGAAAATATTTCAAAGAATAAAATTAAAAGTGAAGCAGCAATAGCATCATCATTGAGTGCAGAAATTTATAATTTAAAAATACTTGCTCCCAATATTGAAAATGAAAGTGGAAATGCAACTCGGTTCTTAATTATGGGAAAGGAAGTTTCACAGCCTAATTTTGAAAATAAAAAATACATAACCTCTTTTTTATTTAAACTTAAAAGCAAACCTGCTGCCCTCTATCAGTCGTTGGGAGGTTTTGCTATTAATGGTGTTAATCTTACAAAGCTTCAAAGTTATCCAGAGCAGAATTCATTCGAATCTTATTTTTTTCTATGTGATTTAGATGGCCACATAGAAGATACAAAAGTTCAAAAATCTTTGGAGGAATTGGGACTTCATTGTCAAGACTTTCACGTGCTAGGTGTTTTTGAGGCTGATAAATTTAGAGAAAAATAACCTAGAAACTTTTCTTGTAGATTAGAAAACATTACTGCTATAATAGTTTTGGAGGCTAGAGGTGAATGCTGCTTGAACCCGACCAGATCTTAACGGAAGCAGTCGTAGAGACAGTTTTTCAGGTTCTAGTCTCCTTAAAAAAATGAATAAAAATACAAAAGTTTTAGCTTTAAAATATAGACCCCAGACATTTGATGACCTTATAGGTCAAGATGTGGTGGCAGAAACTATATCAAATTCAATTAAGGCTAATAAAGTTCCAAATGCTTACCTTTTCACAGGAATTAGAGGAATTGGAAAAACTACCACAGCAAGAATAGTTGCAAAGTCTTTAAATTGTTCAAATGGCACTGATAACCTATGCAAAGAAAATTTTTGTGAAAATTGTACTGCAATTTCAAATTCAAATCATATTGATGTTTTAGAAATGGATGCAGCAAGTAAGACAGGAGTTGATGATGTAAGGGACCTTATTGAATTCTCAAGGTATGGTCCAACTACAGCTAAATATAAAATATTCATAATAGATGAAGTTCACATGCTCAGCAAACAAGCATTTAATGCTTTGTTAAAAACATTAGAGGAGCCGCCAGAATATTTAAAATTTATTTTTGCAACAACTGAAATAAAAAAAATTCCAATTACAGTAGTATCACGATGTCAAAGATTTGACCTATCTAGAATTAAATCATTTGAATTATTTAATTTTATTAAAGAAATTAAAAATAAAGAAAATGGCAATGCATCAGATGATGCACTTAAATTGATTGTTAAAATTTCTGAAGGGTCAGTTAGAGATGCCTTATCATTACTTGATAGAGCATTACTGACATTAGATAAAAATAGAGAATTAGATTTAAGTGCTGCTCAAAAAATATTTGGTTATTTCGATAAATCACAACTAATTACTTTGTTTGAACTTATATTTGAGGGCAAAGAAAAAGAAGTTTTAAACACTTACAGGGAAATATATAATCAGGGAGTTGAGCCTAAAATATTTATAAATGATTTCCTAGAATTACTTTATTATTTTAAAAATATTAATTCATTAGATATTGATGGAACAAATTTTTCTTTAAATGATGAAGAATTTAAAAAGATTCAAGAAATCTCAGGAAAAGTTAATAATGAAACTTTAATATTATTTTGGCAATTTACAATTAAGACTTTGGAAGAGCTAGATATTGTTTCTAATCAACATTTATCTATGGAAATGTTTTTAATTAGACTGACTCATTTAAAAGAAATGAATAAGCAAGTATTAGATATTGATGACGAAGAAGCATCTCAAAAAACTGAAAAAGTTAATTATGCCTCTTCTTTACAAACAAAAGATGATGATGATTTGTTTGGGATAAAAGACAAAGCAGAAACAATAGGTCAAATGAAAAATATTGTTCAAGAAAAAGATATAAAAATAAAAGATGAGGGGAAAGAAATTAAACTACAGACAAAACTTTTAAATTCATTTGATGATCTATTGGAATTATGTTCATCTAAAAAAGAAATTAAATTAAAATATGAATTAGAAAAGAATGTTAACCTTGTAAGTTTTGAAAACAAAAGAATAGAAATTTCTTTTAATGAAGATCTTGATAAAGATTTTATCAAAGACTTGTCTTTAAAACTTTATGAGTGGACAAACGAAAGGTGGATAATAACATTAAGTAAAACAAAGGGTCAGCCATCTAAAAAAGAAGAGGAAGTAAATTTAAAAAAAGAGTTAATTGACTCTGTAAAAAAATCTTCAATTTATAGGGATATTTTACAAAAATTTCCTGATGCTGAGCTAATTGATATTAAGCAAAGAGATAACAAAAAAAATGACTGATTTTACAAAAATTTTAAATAAAGCTAAGGAATTAGAAGCCAAAATGAAAGAGAGCCAGGAAAAAATTAAAAATATTCAGGCTGAGGGAACTTCAGGTTCCAACTCTGTAAAAGTTATACTAAATGGTGAAAACGAAATGATTAAAATAAATTTATCTGATGAAGTTATGAAAGAGGATAAAGTTATAATAGAAGACTTAATCGTAGCGGCTCACAATAATGCAAAATCAGAACTAAAGTCTAAAACATCTGAGGAACTTTCAAAATCCACAAGTGGATTTGACATTCCTGGTTTTAAATGGCCACTTTAATTCAATGCAAAATATTAGTGAAATAGATGAATTAATTAAATTAATTGCTAAGCTTCCAGGCTTAGGTCCTAAATCTGCAAAAAGAATTGTGCTAAAACTTATAAACAATAGAGATGAGTTGGTTAAACCAATGGCCAATACATTAGCCCAGGTTTATAAAAATGTAATTAGATGTCAATCTTGTGGAACTTTAAAATCAAACTCTGACGGTTGTAATAATTGTGAAAATACAAAAGAGAAATATAACAAAATATGTGTTGTTGAAGACATAGCTGACCAATGGTCTATAGAAAATTCAAATATTTTTAAAGGATACTTCCATATTCTTGGTGGAACAATTTCATCTGCTGGTCAGAGAAAAGAAGACCTTTTAATTAATTCATTGGTGGAGAGAGTTATTAGAGAAAATATAGAGGAAGTTATATTAGCCACAAGTGCAACTGTCGAAGGTCAAACAACAGCTTATTATATCCAAGATAGTCTTAAGCAAACTAAAACAAAAATAACAAAACTAGCACAAGGTCTGCCAGTTGGGGGTGAGATAGAAAGTCTGGATGATGGAACTTTATATTCTGCCTTTAAAAATAGATCGGGAATTAAAACTAATTCTGACTAGACTTTTTTAACAATCTGTTTAGATGTAGTAAAGGCTCTGTATATCCAGAAGGCTGTTCTTTTCCTTTAAAAATTAAATCACAAGCTGTTTTAAACGCAACCGATTGATCAAAATTATCAGACATCATTTCATAGCTACCTCTTCCAGATCGAGTATAAGCGCCATCATTCTTATTTTGATCATCTACAATCTTTGCCATGTTTTTCATAATTTTTATTACTTGTTCCTTAGAACAAACACCATGATGAACCCAATTAGCAATGTGTTGAGATGAAATTCTTAAAGTAGCTCGATCTTCCATTAATCCAATATTATTAATATCAGGTACCTTTGAACAACCAACGCCATGATCAATCCATCTCACAACATATCCCAATAGAGTTTGTGCAGAGTTTGCAATTTCAGAATTTATTTCATCAACAGACCAGTTTGGTCTATCAGCTACTGGAATCGTTAAAAGATCATCTAACTTTGCAGCCTGTCTTTTCTGCAATTCTTTTTGTTGATCAAAAATATTTATTTCGTGATAATGAAGAGCATGAAGAGCTGCTGCTGTAGGAGAAGGTACCCAGGCACAATTAGCTCCGGCTTTAAGATGGCCAGTTTTTTGCTCCATCATATCTTTCATCTTATCTGGCATGGCCCACATACCTTTACCAATTTGTGCTACACCCGAAAAACCACACGCAAGTCCTACATCCACATTGTTATTTTCATATGCATTAATCCATTTCGAAGACTTCATATCTCCTTTTTTTATCATTGGACCTGCTTCCATTGATGTATGCATTTCATCACCAGTTCTATCTAAAAAACCTGTATTGATAAAAAATACTCTATTTTTCAGAGTTCTGATGCACTCTTTAAGATTGGACGATGTTCTTCTTTCCTCATCCATTATTCCAATTTTACATGTGTATTTTTCCAATCCTAAAACTTCTTCAACTTTAGTAAAAATTAAATCTGTAAATGAAGTTTCATCAGGACCATGCATTTTTGGTTTAACAATATAAATAGACCCACTTCTTGAGTTTCTTTTATTATTTATATCATGAAGGCCTGCTGCTGAAGTTATAAAAGCATCCATTATACCTTCTGGTATTTCAGAACCATCTTTTAAAGTTATTGCAGGATTAGTCATAAGGTGTCCAACATTTCGTACTAGAAGCAAACTTCTTCCATGTAATTTTAGTCCTTTACCTTCTTTTGATAGGTAGCTTCTATCAGGATTTAGTTTACGCTCATAAGTCTTTCCATTTTTTTCAAATGTTGATTTTAAATTACCCTTCATTAAGCCAAGCCAGTTACGATAACAAATAACCTTGTCAGCAGCATCGACCGCTGCAACGCTATCCTCATTGTCACAGATAGTTGAAACTGCAGCTTCAACAATAATGTCACTAATTTTAGCAGGATCTTGTGTTGCACTGAATGCATTTGGATTTATTATTATTTCTATATGTAAATTATTATTTTTAAGAATTATAGCTGATGGATTCTTGGCTTCACCTCTATGGCCTATAAATTTACTTTCATCTTTTAATTTTGTTTCTTGATTATCTTTAAAAATAATGAGTGAACCATCTACTATTTTAAAATGTGTAATGTTTGCCCATCCAATAATTATATTTTCTAGTGGAAAATATCTTTCTAAAAAATTTCTTCCATATTTTATAACCATTTCTCCTCTTAGGGGGTCATATCTTTGTGATGTGCTATCCTCAGATTGCTCTATTACATCAGTACCATATAAACTATCATACAAACTCATCCATC
>ERZ651776.2024-NODE-2024-length-23032-cov-4.112307_pt1 | contig 23032 bp, 11 predicted proteins | sample MGYA00514761_ERZ651776 | MGnify/ENA metagenome assembly ERZ651776 | reverse complement strand
CGCTTTCGCTGTCAACCATTTCACCACCCTCGCCACCGCCACCGCCACCGCCACCGCCACCGCCACCCCCCTTGCCGTCCCTCCAGCCACTATCGCCCCAAACACCACCAACCTCAATGACCTTCGTCTCGGTCCCGAACTCAGAGGCTGCTAGACGAGTGCAGTACCGCCGCACCTCACCCCCCCGCTTCTTGGTCCGCCCTTCGGATTTTTTCGAATTCACCAAAGCAACTATTGTGTTCGGTAGGCCCTGTGCTTTGATGGCGGTTAGGGTACGCTCGCCAATGTAAGATATAGTTGCGTCTTCCTCAGAGACACCGGCATCGATGACAACACAAAGGATGTCGGAAGAACGCGCTGCGTAGAGCGAAGCCTGAACACGATCACCGGATTTTTCGTCGACTCCAGAATAACCACCGTCAAAATCAGAGGGTGTGACGACAGTTAGTCGGGTCTTCAACTGCTCGAACTTCCCCGTGTTGCCGTTGGCTACGGTGTCGGCGGAGGCGAGGATGTAATTACGGACATGGGACTCGTATTTCTGGACCAAATCAAGCTCTCCATCATTGGTGGTGGGTCCACTTTTCGACGGATTTGTCCCTGGTACCTCGGAGATGAATAGGATCGTAACTACCTTCGGCGCGCCACGACGAGTTCCAACACGTCGATTTGCTCGAAGCTCCTCTCTTTTGTTCTTTTGCCGCTGCTTGCTCTCGTTGATCCGATTGGTTCTGGCAGCGCTACCATTTATGCCCTTTTTGGCACCCTTACGCTTCGTTGATTCGACCTTCCCAGAACCCTGCCGGCGATTTACTGCACGTTTACTCGTGTTCCCGCTCTTGTGTTTCTTGTTCGACTGCTTCAGTCCTGAGGTGGACTTATGTGAGACATGTGCTTTCATTCTGACGGAATTTGAGGAGGGAATCGTTTCAAAGAACTGAGTAGGTTTTTTCGGTTTTTTTTTATTGAGGGGCTACAAGATAGCAATTTATTTGCCGTTGTTCGAGTTTAAACGCCTGAAATTGTTAATTGGCTACGTTTTCGAGTGTTCTATCGAAACCCAAAAATTGTTTGGCTGCCGAAAAGTTCCTCGGCAAATTGTCAATTTTTTTCGTCTAATCTCGCAATTTCGAATCACCAAGTATATCCCCGCTTCCATTGTACCTTTTAAATCTGGATAAGCTCTTCTTTGTGTCCAACCTCCTGCGCCCGTACATCCCACGGGGTATTTGATTCAGGTGGAGGTGTCCTAATTAACCAATCTCTGAGTCCTTCAGTCGATCATGCTTGATCATGTCGTCATTTTGCACAAGTGCGGGCTGGTCATTTTCCTACACACCTTTGCCTCTGCTGCAAGTAGCGCTGTCTCTCCCTCAACAAACCCACAAAAGCAGAAAGACACTGTATTCGCCACCTGCAGCAAATTTATCGAGACGGTTCTTCTCACTCCGTCGCACAGTAATACCACCACGACCTCGAACAAGACAACGGTCATTAATTCTTATGCGATTCAGCACCACACCACCCCAACGCAGCCCATAATTGTAATGGGTCTCTACCAGGAGATGCTAGTTGCTGATGAGTCCATGTCATATGTGACACCTCTGCTCTCGAAGTTATTCCGGGCAGCGTGTAAATGGGGCGAATCGAGCGTTAATAGTCCCTATTTTTGTGGAGAGAAATCTGGAATGGAGGTGGCTTTTCAGAGAGAGTTCAAACGTGTCGTTGATAGCAAGCTTGATGATCAGCTTGACGGCGATAAGACCAATGGAAAACATATGACACCGACTCGGAAGAAGTTGACCAAGAAGCAGAAGGAGCTGAATGCGCTGGATTTTTCGTCCGCCTCCAGTACACCTCGTTCTGCCGGCGAGATTAACGATGATGACGCAGCCGTGATTGAGGCCAGGAAAACCTTCCTTCCGGTAGACGACGACGACGACGACGACGACAATGAAGAATATTCTGATGATGACGACGATGATGATGTAGACGTGGGCCCTAGTCCGGGTTCCTGGGCGTACTCATTTAAGGGTCTTCTGTCGTCTGTCACAGGAAATCAAGTCCTCACGGCGGAGGATCTCAAACCCCAATTAATTGAAATGAGGGACAGACTCGTCGCTAAGAACGTAGCAATCAATATCGCGCAAGAAATCGTGGATGGAGTTGGTGATTCTCTCGTAGGGTAAGTTGTAAATTCAGTGTGTCGATACAAAGCAGCGAACAAAGGCTCAACGTCTGGTCCAGGGTGTTGTTGTTGATTGAGCTTTTCGTGCCGCCTGTGTTGTGTTGTGTTGTGTTGTGTCTGTGCCGGTTCTAACTCTCCGCGTCCCTTCCCTCCCTTTTTCAACTTTTTATAGAGTCAAAGGAGAGCGTTTTTCTACTGTCAAATCCCGCGTTCGGGTTGCCCTCGAAACTGCTGTGGAACGCATTCTTACCCCCAACACGAAGGTTGACCTCTTACGGTCTGTTATCCGCAAAAGGTCGATGAACAACAACAAGCCGTACGTTATAGCGTTTATTGGGATCAATGGAGTCGGCAAGAGTACAAGCTTGGCCAAGGTCGCTTATTACCTGAAGAAGAATGGTTGCAATCCTCTCATGGCCGCAGGGGACACTTTCAGAGCAGGCGCTGTCGAGCAGCTTGGTGTTCATGCGAAATGCCTCGGAGTGCCGATCTTCAAGAAGGGATATGGTAAAGACCCCTCTCTGGTTGCTAAGGAGGCCATATCCCAAGCTTCTAAGGAAGGTAACGATGTTGTGCTCATAGATACCGCGGGACGGATGCAGAATAATGTTCCCCTCATGAATGCTCTGGGAAAGCTCGTGGTGGAAAACCAACCTGATCTCGTCTGCTTCGTGGGGGAAGCCCTCGTAGGCGGCGATGGAATCTCGCAATTATCTATGTTTAACGAAGGCCTTAAGCAGGGAGGGCACGGGAGGAATATTGACGGAATCGTGCTGACAAAATTCGACACGGTGAGCGATAAGGTTGGCGCTGCTCTCACCATGAGTCACATCACCGGCCAGCCTATTCTGTTCGTCGGGACGGGTCAAAAGTATAACCACCTGAAGAAGCTCAGTGTCCAGGCCGTTATCAGGGCTCTCTTTACGTAAATTGATTTAATTATACAATAATAGTAGGTGGTAAGGTGGTAAATTGAGAAAGCGAAGAAATTCTTCGAGAAAAACTAACTGCTCTTGCCGTTGTTGTTGTTCTTCTTTTTCTTTTCTTTTGTGTTTTGGCTCCAAATGAGGACGCTACCTTTTATTGCGTTTTGTTTTTCTCTCGCAGCTACCTACACTACACCGACTGCACTACATTCACTCGTTCGTCTAATATTTGCATTAATTCCACTCGATTCGGCAGTTTCTCAGACCGTTGAAATAGCTCCTCGCATCCATTGGCTTCTTTGTCGGGGGCTGCACATCAAGGATCTCCAGCATTGAGCCATCAGCGCACCTTGCGACCAAGCTAAGCTTCTTCCCTCTTTTCCAAGGTGATATCTCCCTCTCGTGAGCCTTCTCCAAGTCGTCGTCATCGATATCATCCTTGTCAACTACCCTCGTCTTCAACACCTTTAATTTAACGGTTTCGACATCATTGCCATTGTCCCCGCTGACCAAATTCACTCTTACAGTACTCCCAGGCCAGCCGGCGAAGGCCCGCACGTTATTATGGCACTCGGTAGCAGTCATGGAATTAAAGTCGAGCTCTCCCTCTTCTTTCAGTATTTTGTCAGCCTTGGAGGCCATTGTTTCATCCTGAGTAGTGACTTTCTGCGTCATGGAAATTGATCCGTCAATGACTGAATTGATGATTCCGGACCCCAGCAGCTCGGCGCCACGAACAAAATACTTATCAAGATAAGTCTCAGCGTCAACCTCGGGATCACTGTCCTCCACAATCTGCTCCACAATGGGTCCGGCATCCATCTTGGACACTGTGAATAAAACAGTCACACCAATCTTCTCGTCACCATTCTGTATAGAGCGCTGTAGGGGAGACGCGCCACGGTAAGCAGGAAGGAGAGATGGGTGTATGTTCAGAGTGCCATATTTGGGGGCCTGCAGAAACCTCTTTGGTAGATATTCGCCGTAAGCTGCTGTGATGCACAAGTCTGGTTCAAGCTCCTCAATTGATGACAAGAAGTCCGATTCACGAGCACTCTCAGGAGTGAGGATTGGTATCGACAACTCTTCGCTGAGAGTATGCACAGGCGTTTTTGTGATTTTGTTCTTCCTGCCAGAGGGACGCGGCGGCTGAGTAACAGAGGCAATGATCTCATAGGAAGAGCTAGGAAGGCTGGAAAGGTTGTGAAGAGTCTGGAGGGACAGAGAGGCACAAGAAGGCGTACCGAGGAATATAACTCGTCCCTTGGAACTGTATAATCGGGATGACGTGTACTTGAAAGTATTTACGCAGACGGTACGAGGTGCAAAGGACCTTGTAAACGAGAGTGCCAGGGGGGAGAGGAAGAGCATAACGAGACAGGTTATGATCATGTGTGGTGGTTTGTCTTCGTTCGGAGTGTAGTTTCTCGGGGAGGGCTTGGCGCGCCGCTATATATATAAACGGAAGACTGTACCTGAAAATGGTGGGCGCCCAATTACAGAATTACTCAATCCATTCGACAAATTTGATTCACTCGTTTCTCAAGTCTCTACTTCGCTTTTTAAAAACACGAACAGACAGTTCGAAGTATTTTTGTTGCGCATCGGAAATTATTCTCAGCTTTGATCCTATCTAAGACCCAAAGACCAACAAAAATAGCTGCAGAGGATGGGAGGAGATGGAGGTGTCATCGCGGTGAACAGAAAGTTCATGCGAGCGGCCAAATTTGGGGCGTCCACTGCTACCTCAGGTGCTGCAAAGGAGAACGACCGGGAGAACCGATCGTACGCAATGAAGAATTGCAAGCTAAGTGGATGCGTTCTCACTGACGACAATATTGTTTGCTGTGATTACGGCTGGCTTTACGACAAGGAGTCTGTCGTAGAGGCTTTGCTAGAGCGAATGGGCAAGGATACAACAAGTAGCAATGACGCCGATGGAGATCTCGGTCACATTCGCTCGTTAAAGGACATCTATCCAGTCTGTTTCACTAGTGGGGGAGTTGAAAACCCTACATGCCCAGTCACGGGTGTTTCTCTTAATGGCGTGCAACCTTGCTTCGCGATTAAAAGGGCGGATGGAAATGGTGGTTGTGTCATCAGCGATCGGGCCGTGAAGGTAATTATTTTCCGCTTTCTTTCAGCCCCCCTTTTCTTTTCTTTTTGACATGTGTCGTGGTCAAACTTGCATACATTCATTCACACTCACTCCTTTCCTCTCCTCTCCAATCCACTCCACTCCAATCCACTCCACTCCACAGGAACTTGGAATCGACGGTCTTCAAGCTGAGTACGGGCCTTTTGATGAATCAAGCCTTGTCAAACTTTGTGTCAGTGCTGGCGACTTGAAAGCTGTGAAGGAAAAGGTTGCTGAGAGGCGCCAATTTGAGGCTGAACAGAAGGAAAAGCGCCGGAAAGAGAAGAAGAAGAAGAAGCGAAAGTTGGAGGGGGGAGAGGATGATAAGAGTGGGGGTGGGGGGAAGAAAGAGAAGAAAGAGAAAAAGGCTAGAAAATCAGATGACGCGAAAAACACAACGACATCCGCAAGCACTTCAAATACCAAAACAATTGATGACCACAAATCGGATGCCTACAAGTCGATATTCGGCGATAGTAGCGGCTCACGGAAGGCTGAGGACCTCTTCGCCTGCTCCTCGGGTCGGAGATATTAAATACAAAAAAAAAAGTAGGTATTTTTGTTAAGATGAAGGAATCGCAGGGTTTCTTTCGTTTTTCTTTTTTTTTCGATTCCGCCATTTTTTTACTGTCCGTGGGGGTCTTCCATACACCAAACAGCCTTAAGCAATGCACCCTACCTCTGTACTCCGTTGTGTATTGTTCTCTGTACTGAGTTGTTCTGGATTTAGTCCCAATGGCTTTCATCGTCGTCATCGATCATGCCTGGATTCTGCTGCTCTGACTGATCACATCAATCAAGTTCTCTCCCTCCCCTTGGCCCAGCCAAGCCCTAGGTCGCCCATAATTTCCTCTGGGAATACTATATCAAAACTTTGGACAGCAGAAAACTGGGCACGCCACACTTCGAAGAAACGTTACTTGTTCAACGTGATTTCTTGGCCTCGGTCGACAGTACTACGAGGATTGCTCCCTCTGTTGACGCTTCTGGCAGTCTGGAGCTCCGTGGTGTGGAAAATGTCAATCCGCTTTTCTCCCACATCTTTGTCGCTTCTTGCTTCTCCCCTTGCTTTGCTGCTTGCGTTCCGAGTTAATAATTCAATATCGAGGTTTCACATGGCGCGGCAGCAATGGGGATTGATGGTATTCCATTCGAGAGACTTTGCCAGTGTTCTCAACAGTTGCGAAGGAATCTCGACAATACTTCGGGAGACCTGCGCCAAATTGTTGGTCGCATTTGGGTGGTGTGTGAAGTGCGCAATGCGAGATGAGGACTGTGCTGATGTGGTTAATTTGCTGCTGCCCAGTGCTACAGCAGAGTATGTATTAGGCAGAAGGAAGCCGGCTATTGCCATTTTGTCGCTGCTGAGAAAGGAGTTGGGGAAAATAAAATTCGAAAGTGCCTCAACTCAGCGCGTCCTTTCCGAGAAAATCAGCGGCCTGAATGAGAATTATGGGGGGATGGAGCGGTTGATGACAACGCCGCTATCCCCTGGCTATAGCAGACATGCTTCAAGGTGCCTAATGGTTTGGTTGCTTCTTTTACCGGGTGGTCTGCTTTCGGGGGGATGTCAGAGTATGGTCAAACTAATTACTATTGTAGTCGCTACGGCGTACGGTGAGTAGATATGAAACATCATCTCCCCCTTCTCTAGGCCGGCAGCGCTAACATCGCCTACTAAACGCGTTTGCAGTGATGTTGGGAATTGATGAGATTGGCGTTCAAATTGAGCAGCCCTTTTCTATCCTGCCCCTGTGTGCCCTTGCGACTGCGTTACAGAATGACGTTGTTGAAGAGTTGCTTTGAAAATAGGTATTAGTAAAAGGACTGACGTCCCCGACATTCAAGTTCAAGTCCTAGTTTTGCGTTCACTCTCTCGCCCCCTTCGTTTAAATTTCTACTATTATTCAATCAAATCATGTTTCTGTTTTCTGCTCTCTTCATATTCATATTCATATTTGATCTTCTTCTTTTACATCAAACGCTGTCAAATACCGAGTCAAATTTGCATTAAGCCGTTGTGCATGTGAGGAGCTAAAAACTAAACCCGCCTCACTCAACAATTTCTCAGAAACACCAAGCTTCGTCAAGTTCAATTTTTCGTGGTTCATTATGGGGACAAAAACGACCAAACGGCCCCCTGGTCGCAATAACGGGGTGCCTCCTAGCTTCGCTTGCCGCCCGATCAATGTTACAATGTCCCTCAAAGGAGTGCTCTCATTACTGTCGAGAGTCTCACGAAAACCGTAGGGAGGGTCTGCGACGACCGCGTCTGCAGCACCTCCCATCGCGTTTATCGCCTCTTTCAATACACGGTCATTCCGGCAATCCCCTCTAATTAAATGCGGTGCCTGCAGCCCCCGGAATTCAAAATCATCAACGATTTTATCAAAATCAACCATCCACTCGTTGTCACGCTCTATGCCCACCAATTTTGTTGCACCGTTTATCAATGACCCAGCAGCAAGTAACGTTGAGCAGCTTCCCGCATATAGATCAAGCACTCGGTTAGATGTGGTAGAAACTTGGGCTAAGTTAGCCATTACGAAGGCTGCTATTGGCTCCAGCGGAGTCGTAGTCACACATTTCCTTGTGTTGGGAGCAAACTCAGACAGGCGAGGGTTCCCATCGCCTGTTTTCTCTGTAACAGCAACCGTACCCCCAGGAAGGAGAAAAACATAAAACTGGAGGTCCGGATTCTTCAAATTCACCCGCTGCGGGAAGTGGCCCGTAAAAGCTGCAATTTCTTCGCACACGTCTCTCTCAAGACCTCGAGAAAGCGGAGATTTGAAGCCACTCTTACCGAGTGTCTTGGAAGGATCGCGATAGTCTCGCACACGCACACACCAAGACGACCGCTCGCAGAAGTGTATGTCGTGTATCATTTCCTCGGCAGACTCGGCACTTTTCGCGGTGCCATCGCCTATCCCCAAAATGCGAAAAGAACTTCTCACCAACGCACATCTGCTCACTGCCTTAGGAGGAATGTGCTTTGCCGTAGCTTGTAGCATGTCTGAATTCACCAAATCTTCAAGCCCCAAGTCGCGATTCCATCGTTTCTCCCCCGCCCTACACAAATCCGGAAGTCCCTCTACCGCCATCGCGTTTATCAGCTCTCCCTCGCGCAAATCTCTGGAATAGTTGACCCCTCCCTCTCCTCGCCAGTGCAATATCGTCCCTCCAACGTGGAGAAGGATACAAATAAGGGACAGCATAGTGAATTAACGAGGGCGCGAGCGATTTCGTCAAAAACCATCAAGACCCCTTAGCTCCTCCAAAATTGAACGTTTTCGACCGATATTTTTTCTCCTACGAACTTGAATTTGTTAAATCCCGCAGCGATAAAATTTATCAAACTTCTGCACTTTTGCCATCACCTGTAACATCTCTCGCCAAAAAAGCAAGATCGCTTGCATTCCGCCGCCCCCCCTCCATAGCTTCTGCACATCGTCAAGCTCTCAATGTCTTCAAACAGCAATTTCAGGCAGCTTCTGGCGCTTTGCGATTCGATGAAGGCGGAGAAGATAACAACGCGTCGTGAGGGCTATCTGGAATTGATTTCGAAGCTTTCGGAGGCGAAGACGCGAAAGGCTCTTATCGCCGACGACGATGATGTGACGAAGGAAAAGGTGGTGCGCATTTACAATATGGTAATCATGTCAGCTGTTGTGGCATCTGAGAAGAACTTCATTAAGCCCAACAAAAAATCGCTGAAAATGGACGATATGGGTTTCCTCCCGAAGCTCTTTCAGCTGGCGGACGTTGATACCCTCTCTCCGGCGTACTCTGCGGCCTCTTACATGGCTGTGAATGCCCCGACACTGAAGGACTTTGCTCTGGGTACGTGTTTATTTTATTTCACTCGCGCGCTTGGTCAAGCGCTGGTTGAGCGCCCGCCCGTAAGGTGTCGACTCTCGAACAACAACACTCTTCGTGTCAAAAAAATAATAACCAAATTGTTGTCTAACAGTATCCCTTAGCCGCACTCTCGCCAGGTACCTCCTCCTCCTCCTCTTCCCTACCTGTTCCCTCGACCTCGTCCCACACAAGTGATAACCATGCCAACGTTCCCATTCCTTTCATTGCCACCACAGAGTCGCTTCCACTCCCCCACTCGGCGTATTCAGTCTTTACTTCGAAGTTATCTCCTTCCACGATTACATCCGTCCTTCGCCACGTGCTAGAGGTCCTTTCCAATGACGATTACAAGAACCCCCACGCAGAGTATCTCTCCCTTCTGAACCAAATCGTTCTACACACGTGCTACGTGTCCTCCCTTCGAGAGAAAGATATCGAGGGTATTCTCCATTTTCTACAACCCCAGCTGAACAAGGCGACCAGCAACCAGCTCCTTTATGCGAAATCATTTGGTCACCTGGTAATCAATGCTTGCAAGCTTACCATCAGCATTCCTTCTCTGGTCGCACCGATGATTGGAATGGTAGCTTCATGGTGCAACTCGCTCAATCCTCGGACGGCGTCTTCCCATCAGTCACTCCCGTACATGTTCTTCGCGGCCTCGGCTCTGTACAACACATTTCCTCATGCCTGCATTCCGGGGGTCCGAGGTTCTGGTGGTCTCGGAGGGAAGCAGATTCTCTCTTTTGCCCAGATCGCATACCAGTCGTCCTCTGGACACCAGAGGGATAGTCTGCTATTCTATATCAATGCGCATTTGACTGTTGCTGAAGTGTGCGGCAAGATACAGGGACTTCCGGGGGGATGTTTAGGTGACCTCGGTGCTGCGTCGATTACCAAGGGGAAGCTGATGCAGCTGCTTTCCCTCCTTGCGACGCCTAGAGAGCTCGCGCTGGCGACTAATACCGGTTCAAATACGCAGAATTCGTCCTCCCGTGGGAATAGACAAAGTCGGCAGTCGAAGTCGCGACATAGCGGGCCGATTTTCTCCCCCCTAACTCGGCGCGCAAAGCGGCACCTCGAATGCTGTGCTCGCTTGATGCGATTTGCTCAATTTTATTCAGTGACTCAAAGGGCGATAATCAATTCCCCTGCCTTCCAGTCCTTGAGCTTTGGTCCCAATCTTAGCGAGGAAGACCAAACGTATAGCCAGCGCTCTACCTTCGACGAGGACAATGCGAACTTAACCCCCTCCATTGACATCGATACTTTCCCTCGTAGCCCGCTCTCGCGGTCTCAGTCGCCAGCCCGGGTAGTATCACTGTCGCAGATCTCTGAGGAGAGTCCGTTTGATAAGTTTTTGCTCTCTAAGTTGAGTCCTGCTGCCGCAGCAACAAGCTCACTTACCAACGTTGGCAGCGGCGTCTTCGGCCCCTCAAAGCAGACTTATTCCAGCCAGATTGTTACCCAAACCCAACTTGCCACCCAAGGAGCCTATCTAAACTCGCGCCTTCGCCCTCCGAACTCTGTCCTATCTGCCTTTACGCAGACGAGAGCGACGCAGCTCGGCGTCAGTGGCAACGGTAACAGCAACAGCGTCATGACTAATAGCATGCAAATCGAAGAGGACGCAATAGAGAACTCGCGAAAGTCGCCCGCACCGATCAACTCGAACTTGACAGCAAATAAAATGCCAAAGCCAGCATCGCAGCTCACGCCTTATCTACTATTTGTCTCGAGCCTGACTGAGCTATACAATTTTTCTGACTTGCACCGCTCGACTCCTTCCAAAACGCCTGACGACTGGCGTCCGACAGCACAACTGCTTTCGGCCCTTTCCAGCACTCTTTTTGAAGCCGGTTCTCCAGGCGGCGACCAACAGGCACAGCTGGCCTCCGTGGTTGCGCTCTACAAACTTACGTCTAACGTCTTGGACTACTTCAAACCGGAATCCATAGGCGGAGCTGAGATAAGTAAGGCGACCACGTCCATTCTTTCTGTGATTTTAGATCCCCAACTGCGGTACAACAACTACACACAGGACACAAGCGATAGCTCAATCGGATCTGCAATCATGCTCCTCCTCACGAACTGTTTCACCTTGGAGAAGGTAACTGGGAAGAACAACAGCATCAGCGAGTTCCTAAAGGCTCACCGCAAGATGATATTCTCTCTCGGAATCTTTCGCAACTCCCCCACCAACATTCACTCTACGGCGATTTTCAATTTTTTGTCACAATTTGCCATATCTGCGGAACTGTCAGATTTTACAAACCTCGAAAGCGACGAGATTGATGAAATAAACTCCGTCCTTCCCAACCATGAGTACTTCCACGATTTTGACTTTGCCTCTTCTCCGCTGCCCAATTTGGGTCGTCGATTTCGTCTGATTTGCTTTTGTCTGAGTGTAATTCACGCAAACACCACGACTCCTCCCAATGAAGTCGAATCCGATGATGACGAAGATAATGACGGAAATAACAGCGACGCGAATATGATGAGCAGCGCCCCCTCAACGATCTTTAAGTCTTCGACTCAGGCGACCTCTGCCATCGTGCTTGCAGCCTCGCGAACTCTATCTTTCCTAACTCATGGCGGGTCAATCTTGCAGGTCCCGAGGGTCCCTCACTGTTTTTCCTATGCCTATACGACCCTTTCTCTCTCCGCGACGTCCATGTCTTTATCTGATGATTTAGATAACGGCGATGACGTATTGGACTTACATAGCGTACTGTTCAACACTACCCGGACGCGCTACGACTTCTCCCCCAACAACACCACGCTCAACTACCTACTCACTGAGATCCCTTCCTCCTCGTTCCCACCACAAGTTTACCTTCCCACTTTTGTGAACAACACGCACAACTTCATTCCGCCATCTGTTGTGAACTCCCTCCGTGATTTTGTGGTTCCTTTCTTCTCGAACTTTACCAAGCAGGCCTTCAACAGCAGGCGGTGCTGCCCAGTCACAAAGCTGCTCGTCAGTACAAGTGCAATCGCCTGCATAATACCTCCTCTCTCTCTTGCCCCATCGACCAACCTGAAGTTAGATTTTGGTACTGAGCATCTGGATGCTTTGCAAATATTGAACAGAACGTTCGACTTCATGAACAAGGTAGTCCCTAAGCTAGCAGCGAATGAGTTGAAGTTCAACGAATGTTTCACCCTGACGAGGAATTTGTTGCGGTTCATTTCCACGGTGCAGTCCAGGAATGAAAGCTTTGTACCGATGAACAGCGCGATCATTCAAAACTTCTACAAGAATTGCAAGAAAGTTGTGGTAAACTTTCCATTCTCGGAACGTCCTGCTGGCAAAGCGGAGAATAACATCAGTACACAAAAAAAGAGCAACCTAGATTTCAGCAGCGATGAGGACTCCTTTTCGGAAGAGGACGACTTTGGTGATGATAACGACGATCCGCTAAACGTATCCCAAGCGTCGTCCCGCCTCAGCAGCTTCGCCGAAGATGACTATGATTTCGCAGAGGACTCGTCTGACGATGACGAGAGATCCTCCTTTCCGCGCAAGCGCAAAAATTCGTCTGCAAAAGCAATTGGGACTGCCAAGAAGAAACATAAACAGACACGAAACCAGGCGGCCCTTAGCCAAACGCAGAAAAAGAAAAAGAAGAAAGCGACCAAGAAATTCATTTATCCCTCCTCTACTGGCGCAATGCTCGCCGCGGAGTCCTGTCTGCTTCTCTCTCCCTCTAACAAGACTGTGATGACTGTAGGTCAATTCGTTGGCTGGCCTGGCGAAATCGATAAAGTTGACCATCCGGTCCGCCACCGCACGTCCTCCTCTGAAATATTGCACTGCGCTAATCTAATGACGAGCGAGGCAACGGTTCTAGCCTCATCTCGCCTGTCGACGGGCAAAAAAAATGGGGGGATGGTTGACGGTCATCCTGAAGCGGATGATGCGGACGAGGCCCCCAAGGATTGTCTCACTCCCTCGTTCTACATCATTGAGATGTTAAAGGAGTCGCTCAATCTTTCGCAAGTTTCTCACCCTTGTCACGGCGCCGGCCTGCGCCTCTTGCCCAAACTTCTCGCCATCAACGGCGAGTGTACTTCTGACGAAGACATTAGGAGCATTTTAGACGTTGTATTGGACGGTTCTAATAAGCAATCGAAGCGATCCTGGAAAAGTCGAGAGTTTCTCCGTGCTACGAGGCTGGATGTTTTTGGTCAGATGTTTCACGTATCTCCACCCAACCTCCGAGGGAACTTCGAAAAGCCACTGATTGATATCACGTTTAGCTCGCTACAAGATATCTCCGAATCTGTTCGAAGTACGGCTGGAAAGATACTGAAAAAACTATTCCATCACTTTCCGGAGGAAAAGCACGAGCTCATGTGCGCCCAGTTCTTTAGCGCGGTCATCAAATTATCTTGTCCTCTTGCTTCCAACGCACGGGAAATTCAAAAGAGCCTTGAGAAATTTTATGATAAGAAGGCCAGTAAGATTTCAAGCCAAACGTCGGCGTTAGAAAAGCAGACATTCTTGAGCTCGCAGCTCTGCTTTGAATTCAACGCGATCAATATGATTGCGTACATGATGGAGAGCAGCAACGACGAGTCTCTATTGGAGAAGTGTCTGACATTTCTAATTAAGTTGGTGAAGGCTAGGTCCGTCGATTCCTCAATTGTCGCGAACGTGTTCCGCGCCTTGGACCATGTATCGGCCGTGAAAGGATTCGAATCTATTCAAGAGATGCTCGACGACCGGATTTATTGGTTTTTCTATCAGTGGGCCAAGTTCGAGGGTGCATTGACGGGCGTTCCTCTGCTCTTCTGCGATAGTGCCAAGATGAATCTGCTGATTGACGCAGGCCTTTGTGTTAGCGTTCTCGGTGGCAAAAAAGATGCCATGACGCAAGAAGATGTTGAAGTTGACGTTGACGCGGATGATGCGGCGAAAAGTATCCCCTTCGAGATGCTCTATACTAACAGTCTGAAGGCTTACCTGAGAGTCAACGGGCATGCGGTTCTGGTCACCCTTCTTCTAGGTGACGGGGACAGTCGGTATGAGAAGCTCAAGGAGTTAAGCGGCTTCTTAAAGAACAGCAGCAGCGACGAGGCTATCAGCTCCCTGCTGTTCGACCACCTTGCTGATATTTACGCTTTCATATTCACTCTGACGACGTGCGAAAATACTGCCTACAACAAGAAGGGCGCCGATGTCCTTCATTTTATACGTTCTTGCGTGCATGATGACAAGCTGCAGGAAAATAGCCTAAAGATTCAGCATCTCGTATGCCAGCGCGTGCTGAAGGTCTTCTACAATCAGGCTCACGTGGGGATAGGTCTCGGGGACTGTTTTGAGCACTACAATGCTGATCCTTTCATGGCGGCGATCAAGTATGTAGCCACAACGAGTTCCCGAAAAAGCAGTGATCTCGATGCCGAAAAGAGTATCTTTGAGAAGGCCGGGTGCAGCACTCCGGAATGTCTTCTCCATATAAAGAACGAATTCGACAAGTCGCGAACTGAGTTCCAGCGCGAGCGGTTGGTGGAGACACTTAATTTGGTGGTAAACGTTGTGCTCACTGACGCGCAGACTTTTAAGATGGGGGGTGGCGACTCCGTTGGAATGTGCATCCACGTCTTGCTGCTACTCCTCGGCGACGAGAAGGGCAAGACGAATCGAAGCTTCATTCTTGAGCTTCTGGTTCAGGTACTGCAAGTCTGCCTTCCCGCCGCGGGTAATGGGAAACTAAGTGTTCGCGATTCTTGTAATTTGAGCCAACTAACAAGGCATCTAAATCGGATCGTCACCATGGCCATCGAGCTTTATCACGAGACATTTCTGGCAAAAAAAAATGAAAAGAGGGGAGAGAGGGGAACCATCAAATCCGACCGCATCAATAGCTTGGGTATTGTCGGTTTGATTGAGTATGTTGAAGCGGAGGCTGCGGGAGATTATGGTGGCAATGGTGACGGTGGTGTTTGGGGTTGGGACGGTGGAGCGGATGCGGACGAGGTGAAGGACCGACTAAGTATCTTGGCTGACCATGGCGGCGGCGGCGGCGGCGGCGACTACGATGACGACAGCGGCGAACTCTTGAACATCGATGATACGAAGAGTTTAGACGCGTCTTTCCGGGATGCGGACGATGGTACCTACATCGCAAACGTAACGCTGAAGCTATTGGAGGACATTTTGATCAATTCGACCACGGCAATGGAGGAGCACTTGGGTTTCTTGGACCCCATTCCGATCCTGGATGACGTGTGTCCGAAGTTGAATACTGTACTGAGCAAGTTTCAGACGCGCATCGGAGAGAGGGAGGTAGGGGAGCTACAGAAAGAGCTCCGGCGGTTCTTGAGCCTTTGTGAGCGCTACAATCGCGAGCAAAATAGTGCGAGAAACGCAAAGTGCCAGCTCGCTAGCCTGCAGCATCTCGGGAGGGTCCTTAGGCATCACCGCAACAATCTTGAATTGAACCTCCTTGACCAGAGCAGGAGCGAAGGCAACAGCGAGACCGTCAAGTTAATCTACCTGACCCTCAAGCAACTCTGTTATTTGAGTAGAGAGGAGCCCATTGACCTGGTCAAGAACGAGGTCGGAAAGTGTTTGGGCTTGGTAGGGAGCCTAAATTTTGAGATGCTACTCGGGACTGACGGGGTCATTGGAGAGACTGAGAAGGCGCCCACTGACTTTCTGGGCGGCGACTTTTTGATGCCCTTCAAGGTGAAGATTTTGAAGATGTTGAGTAGCATTCTCTTGTCCGAGAGCGCCGACACAGCCTTGAGGGCAGTGGAGACGATCAAGGATCTGTTGAGTAGTCGTGGAGGGGGGAGGGACGTGCTGAAGGAAGTTGATGGAGGCGATAGCGGCACACTGAGCACTTTTGTCGGCGTTGGCAGCGGAGGGTCATCCATGGGCATGATGAGCATGGTGCTATCGTCCCAGCAGCTGTCGTCTCAGTACACTTGCTGGGACGAAAGCATTTGGGCGTGCTTCGAGGAAGGGACAAATGCAACGCAGGAGTGGGTAAAGAGAGTCACCACGACGCTGATACATTGCTGCTACGGCTACGAGAGTAGCAACAATAACGCTGTGCTGAGTATGAGTGGAGGGGCTAGCGGAGATGACAAGTTTCTGGGCCTTTGTGCCAACATGACCTGTGTTGACAGTGAATTTGCGGCCGCCGTCTTCCCCGCCGTCGTCGTTGATCTTTTGATGAACGGAGACGAGAATGAAGAGGAGGAAACGGATGTGAGCGAATACGTTGACGGTGTTTCGTCTGGGAGCGTCATGACGAGTTCTTCGCGAAGCAGCAGCAGAACAATTCGTCGCAAGACGCAGAGAGCTGTTATCGGTGCTGTGCACAGTACCGCTAACCGGCAGCTGACTCGGTGCTTCAACCTTCTCATACGTAACGAGCACACAAACGTCGGCGTGCTGTCAATTTTGATCGACTGCCTTAACTTTCTCCGCAACACGACCAACGATATCTTCAGCGGGAAAAAGTTCGTCCGCAATATCACCACCTTGGACGGAAGGTCGTACGATAACAATAACGACAAGAAGACAAAGGTCCGGGGCAACAGTGCCGCAGAGAAGGCCAAGCTCGAGAAGGAGACGCTGGAGTACAACCGAGGTCTCCCTCCTGTTGTTCCCTGGAGGGGGATTCCTTACGGCGTCGTTCTTGGCTTAGACGGCCTTGAGATTGGTATGGCTTGTTTGCGAGCCAAGCAACCCTGCAGCGCACTGCTGTATATGAATATGTTTTGCGATAACGAATTTGGGCATTCTGGGGCGTTTCTACAGAACCTGGATGACCGAGCCGATGAGGAGGAGATCGGTGGTGCCAGCGATTGTAGCGGGTTTGGGAAATTGAAGAATCGGAATCGGCTTGATTCTGGCCTGGGTTTGTCCCCTGATGAAACAACGGCAACGGCAACGGCAACGGCAACGGCAACGGCAACGGCAACGGCAACGACAGCAGTGACGACATCGGCCTCCAAAGATCGAAAGCAAAAGATCGATTGCCTGCAGCAAAACCTCAAGACTGCATTTGACTTCCTCGGAGACGTCGACGCCAAGGAGGGGGTGGATGTGAGCTGCTACAGTTTCACTACTTCCAGCAAGGACGTTTACGGCCGGCTGAAGAACGAAGACGCGGGGCTGCACGGCGTTGCCCACGGCCACTTGACCCCAAGAGATCATCTGGGGGTGGCGAACAACCTCAAGTCGAACGGCTTGTCCCACGTTCTCAGCGTCTATTTGAAATCTGCCATGGCGACCTCCTACACGTGGGCCGATACACACGAGGACGATCTCGCAAGCGGCGAGCTCCGAGACATGTGGTTTGAGGGTAGCTGGAGAGCGATGGCTTGGGACGATAAGCTGCTAGAGGGTGCTGAGGGAAGCGGCGGTGTTGGGGTAGGCGGCGGTGCAGGAGGCGGTGGAGGGGGCGGCAAAAATATGCAGCAGAAGGCAAATTCGTCGCTTCTGTCAGTGAAGAATTTAGCAACCCACGTCGTTGAGGGGGGCTTTCACCAACACGTGAACAACTGCCTGAAGGCAATCGGCAAGGGAGACGAAGAGGGGTTCTACGGAAGCGTCGAGTGCGGTCGCAATTTGTTACTGAGCGAGTTTGGCAAGCGCGGCGGGAACGAAGGCCTGCTCCGAAGCGTGGCCAAGTACGGGAGTCGGCTGCAGCTTTTGCTAGAAATAGGTGATCTGGGGAAGGGAGTATGGGCGGAGAGCTGGGGCGGAGACGAGGACCGAAACAGCGACCGAAATAGCGACCGAAACGGCGACCAAAACAGCGACCGAAACAGCTTGAAAGACTGGGCGGAGTTCTGGGACAGCGGAGTCGAGGCGTACAAATCCCACAGCTACGACCAAGTCGAGGAGATGTTCGCCTCCAGAGAGGTGCTTCTAAAGTTGTTGTGCAGCAAGGGGAGGCGAAAGCAGGTCGCCCCCATTCTGTGCCGCCATCTCTACAAAATCTCGAAAGCGGGCAGGGAGGGCGGGGGAGGGGTCGGTGTTGTAGACGCCGAGAGCGCCATGAAGAGACTCCGCCGGGGGGTTTCCCTCCTGAATTTGGACGACTACAACCGGGTGCAGGTGAATTGTAGCGAGGTCGATTTTCTTTTGGAGTCCGCCAAGATTCTGTGGAAGAAGGATCGGGGGGGCGCGATACGAGTTTGCAAGGGGGTAGTCAAGATGTGCGAGGACGAGGCGAGGGCTTTGGGGACTTTGGATGGAGGGGCTGGAGGGGCTGGAGGGGCTGCTGGAGGGGCTGGAGGGGCCTCCAGGGGGGGGTTGGTAAAGAGCCTGCTGTTGTGCGGCAGGTGGATGGCAGAGAGCCGACACAGTAGCGCGAGGATCATTCTCGACGATTACTTGAAGAGGGCGGTAGAGAAAAGTGAGCACGTGGGGAATAAGGAGATATCCGCCACCGCCTACTTGACCTTGGCCGAGTTTGCTGGGGACCTTTACGACAAGGTCTTCACCAGGACTAGCAGCCAGGAGTGGGTGAAGGCGGGCGTGGTCAGTGAAGCCAGGGAGCAGGAGCTTGTGATGACGGAAAATATGGAAAGGGAGGCGCGCGATTCGTACAAGGCGCTGAAGAAGAGTGAAAAATCCCAAAAGGGGGAGAAATCCCAGAAGGTGCAGTTGGAGAGGCAGATCCAGGAGCTCACCACCCACATCCGGGGACTCAAGAAGGAGGTGGCCCTGGATCAGAGGGAGAGGGACGCGGTCGAGGCGAACGTCGTCGAGTTCTTGAAGCTGGCGCTGGAGAGCTACGTCAGGGGGCTCTCGTTGGTGACTGGGTCGGAGAAGGAGGACGTCACGAAGCACATTTTCCGCCTGATCAGCATCTGGTTCAAGAACAGCACCGACACGCACCCACACGGAGGTGGTGATGGAAGCGGGGCGGTCAAAGTCAACAGCATCATGAGCAAAGGGGTGGAAGAGATCGAGAGCTACTTGTTCATTCCACTGACCTACCAGCTTTTCAGCAGACTCGGGGGGGACAGCAGAGCGGGTGCGGATGGGAAGGGAGATGGCAGGGGTAAAGGGAAGGGGAAGGGGAAGGGCGGAGTCAAGGGCGGATTCCAGATGACTCTGAGCAGCCTCGCTGTGAAGATGTGCATGGACCACCCCCACCACTGTCTGGTGACATTGATGGCGCTGGCCAACGGGAACAAGCTGCTGGGCGGGAAGAAGGAGGTCGAAACGTTCATGATGAACGTGGGTGTCGAGAAGTCCATGGCGGCTCAGCAGATCCTTGACAGCCTAGTCAAGGCTGGAGAGGGAGGCGGCGGCGGGTGGAACGTCGGCGTCGGCGTCAGCGGCAGCGGCAGCGGCAGCGGCAGCGGCAGCGGCAGCGGCAGCCGCAGCGTCAGCGCAAAGGAGAAGAACGACGCGAGAAGGACGGCGAAACTCATTGGCAATCTGAGGAGCCTCACGCAGAGCTACATCAACTTGGCAATGGCGCCGACAGAGCAGTACCACAACAGCAAGCAGAAGAACATTTTGCTCTCCAAGTGTGTTGAGAGGGGCGGGGTCGCCGCACTGGACAAGGCGCTGAGTGGGGGAAGCGGCAGTAGCCAGGAGATGCCCTGCATCCTCACCAAGCAGCCAATGCTGCGGAGAGACAAGGACTACACCGATCTCATTGGCAGTGAGAGGATTCAGGGATTCCAGAGTACCTTCAGCATTACCGAGACGGGTCTGCATCGTCCCAAGATTGTCGTTTGTAAGGGTGAACTGGGAGGAGAGTACAAGCAGCTTGTCAAGGGCGAGGACGACATAAGGCAGGATGCTGTCATGGAACAGGTCTTTATGACCTGCAATCGATTGCTCAAGGCTAGGGAGAAGAAGGAGGGACCGGCCAATGGAGGCGGACGAGGGGCAAGAGGCGGGAAGGGGCTGAACATCGCGACATATGAGATCGTACCCTTGAGCCCCAATACTGGCGTCTTGGAGTGGGTCAACAACACCGTTCCGTTCGGTGATGTTTTGTTGGACAGAGGATCCCGTATAGGAATTCACAGCAGGTACTATCCCCACGATTGGGGCAGTAATCTGTGCAGGTTGCACTACAAGAGCAGCCCCGTCGGGTGCCGCCTGGAGACCTTCAATGAAATCTGCAAGCGATTTCACCCAGCGCTGCGGTTCTTTTTCCTGGAAAAGTTCCAGCATTCCGTGCAGGCGTGGCACGCTGCCAAGACGACCTATTCGAGGAGCTGCGCTGCCAGCAGTATGGTGGGGCACATTCTGGGCATCGGAGACAGACATACTCACAACATTCTCTTGAGCAGCAGGACGGGGGAGGTCGTACACATCGACTTCGGCATCGTCTTTGAGCAGGGGAAGACCTTGACGACCCCCGAAACGGTCCCATTCAGACTTACCCGAAACGTCGTCGATGGACTGGGAGTCACAGGAACGGAAGGATTGTTCAGGAGGAGCTGCGAAGATGTTCTGGGGGTGCTCAGGAATAACACGACGAGTTTGGTGACGATTTTGGAAGTCTTCCTTCACGATCCTCTCTACAGATTCATGCTCAGCCCTATTCGGGCTAGGAAGAAGCAGAACTGGGCGGAGGAAGACGGTGACGGCGAAGGCGAAGAGGAGGATCGAGAAGGAGAAGGAGAAGGAGAAGGAGAAGGGAGGAGCGATGACGCGGGGGGTAAGGTGGAGGGTGGATTTGAGGGGAAAGGGGAGGAGGAGGAGGAAGAGGAGGGAGTCACTGGGAGAGCCCTGAACAGGATAAGGGCCAAGCTTGGCGGGTTCGAAGCCGGGGGCGTCGGGGCTGGTGAATCCATGAGCGTCAGCGCCCAAGTGGCATTGTTAATAAATGAAGCTACCAGCAAGGAAAACCTCAGCAAATTATTTCAGGGGTGGGCCCCATGGGTTTGATTGAGTTTGGATTTTCTTGAGTTTGGATTCGGATATAGATTTGATTTTGCAAAGTATGAATGAAAAAGTGTGTAGCCATATTTTTTATGAGATACCATCAACTACTCTACTTTCATTTAGGGGCATTATTAACCCTAACTTTTTTTACCCTCACAGCTGAACCCTTTTCAAAGATCTTCGTTTTCGTTCCCCTGACCAACCCTCGCACCAACGAGCGCGATGAACTCCTCCCTCTGCCCCGCTGGAAGCATGAAGTATCGAAACTCGCTCACAACGAGGTCCATGCCCTTCTCCTGGTCCTTTGCAACCTTTTTCTCGATGACCTTCTCCGTCTTCGTCTCGGTAACGATGAAGAACCTCTTCGGCCTCACGTAGAGTGCTCCCGTCTCGTCGAAAATGGACGTCAAGCACCCTTCCACGCCCCCCGGAGCGTAAGCGATGGACGCTATAGAATCCATGGGAATGCATATTCTCTTGTAATTGTCTTCTAGTTCGCTCTTCTGGGCTCGGGCCATGGTGACCACTAGGGCCTTCTCCCCCACCTCGATCTTGGTCGGTACAGCGTTCAAAGCCTCCTTAAAGCAGTAGAAACTAATGCTCCCCAACACAAAAATCGTGAAGTAGGATATCTCGAGGACGGTATTCTCGAAGTCATTTTCCGTTTTAGGCCTATTGGGTTGCACTAGGTCCTCAATGAGGTAGAAGAACACCTTGGACCCAAAGTCAGTGATGACGATGTACAAGCAGATCATGACGGCCATGCGCAGCCAGTATCCCCCCCTTCCGTCGAATGCGTTGGGAGTAAAAGTCTTTGCGTTGGGCTCGCTCTCGTCAGAGGTGGCATTCATGCCCTCCATCTCGGCGTGGAAGAAGTGCTGGCAAAGGATTAGGGTCACATAAACATTGTTGACACAATTGACACGCCTTCTCACCTCGTGATCAGCAGCGCGGGCGATAGCGTCAGTTAAGGTCTCCTTAAACACTTCCACATCTTCTGGCTCCACCCGAAGGGTTTTCTGGTTCGGCTTCGCTTTCTTCTTGTCTTTTCAGGAACCTCCTTCAAAACCTTCGAAATCGTGTTTCCGTCCCTGTAGATGACAATCTCCTTTGATTTTATGACGAGGGCCTTCTTTTTCACGGGAGGGAGCTCGGCGAGCTCGTGCTGAGAATCATAACAGAGCGGAAGTGCGGTGTAAGCTAGCCGAGTGATTGCTCGTTGCGCGTCGATAAATTAAATGTGCTTTCTCCGTTTGATCTGTCCCTGTAACATTCAAATTACAAATTTGCGAATTTCTTTTCTTTATGTTGGTCGTTATCCTCTTCTTCGGGGCATAAAAACTAAAGAGGAGGAGATTAGATTAGGTGGTCCGGTAAGACATTGTCCTGGTACAAAATAACAATATTGATTAATTACTCTTCATTGTCGGAAACCTTGTGAGTCATTTAGTTTACTTACCTCGTAAGTGTTTGAGAAGTTGGAGACCCCCCAGCATAGCGCGGCTGCAAGATAGAAAACGTCAGCAATGTGCCAATTCACAAAAGACCAATCGTTAAAGCTGAGAAGGCCCAGTATCCTTAAGAAAATTTAAGATGGGAAGAGTCAGAGGTTTATTCCATGAGAAGATCAACCCCCTTACTTTATTTGGGTGCTTTCCCTGAACGAACATTCTTTTAGCCAACTCACCAAAACAGAACAGCTCCATGGTTAGCAATCAAGCTTAAGCTTTTCGACAACATCAATCTCCTGATGATAGCAAGTAATCTTTCCGTCGTAATTTTTTTATTCCCAACGGCGTGAAATTTCAAATGTGTACAGGTGCACAACTGTGATTTCTCGGTATTTCTTATAGATCAAGGTGATTATGAATAGGTGTAAAATTTTCTAGAAGAAGATTGAGTTCGGATTGAGGGAAAAGAGGAAAGAGGATGGTTTGATCTTATTGTGCTGAAAATATCCCGAATCACTTTTGGTTGGGGAAAAAAGAATAAAACCAATTGTGTGCAACATGCCCTTAAAAGAATGGTATTTTCCG
>ERZ651776.2021-NODE-2021-length-23085-cov-4.713926_pt1 | contig 23085 bp, 21 predicted proteins | sample MGYA00514761_ERZ651776 | MGnify/ENA metagenome assembly ERZ651776 | reverse complement strand
CTCATCTTTGCCCGGGTATATTTTATTTCCGCGGTCTTCCTGTGCGTACGGCGTATCGATTCTGGTTTATCCCCCTTTGCATTCTCGACTTTGTTTCCAACTTTGTCACTTTTATTGAGAAGAAATGTCTCTTCGAAGGTGATGATTCCTTTCGCCCTCTGGTCTTTGTCGGAGAGGACGACACTTCCTTGGTCGCCTTCCATGACGCTGGTGGGCTCTTCTTCTTCAACGGCATCATTTTCCACGTAATTATTAGTCTCGTCAACACTCCCGCTCTCCCCAGCAGCAAAATTCTCAACAACCTTGCCACCAATCGAACCCTCGAATGGCGTTCCTGGGGTCTCCATCAATGAAAGTGGCGTCGTTTGATACAGCGAGCCAAAAGCCGGTGTTTTGTACCCGCCCGGAGTCTCAACATTCCTTTGAGTGCCCGGAATCAAATGAGCGCTCTCATTGTGCCGAAGAGTTTTCACCTCTTCTTGCAGCTGCTGGATGACTTCCCGGAAGTAAGCATGTGGCCTCTCTTGCTTCTCCAGTGCCTCGCGTCTCTCTCGAGCAATGAGCTCGTCTTGTCTTGCAAGCAATTTGTCTTGTCTAAGTAGATGCTCTCGTCTTTCTTGCTCAATGAGCTCTTGGTGATGTTTTCGTTCCTCTTTTGCCTCCAAAAGTAGTCTCTCCTCACGCTTTTCCAGCTTTGCTTCGAACTCCTCCTGTTGCTTCTGCAGCTGAAGCTGGAAATCGTTCTGCTGCTTTGCCAACATAAGCGCAACCTCCTCTTGTTGCTTTCGGAGAGCTGTGGCGACGGCCGCCTTCTCTCTCTCTGCCATGAGCTCGCTCTGTTGTTTTAGTCGCTCCGTGGTAACAGCCTTTCCGACAGCTGCTTTCTCTCTCTCTGCCATGAGCTCCCTCAGGACAAGATCAAATGATTGCCGATTGTTGCTATCCTTTGACTTGCTCGCACCTTCGTGAAGACTGATAAGCTCCTTGAGCACCAAGGCAAAGCCACCATCTTCTGTTTGCCCTGAGGCAGTATCCATTTTTTATTACTGTATAATATCAATTTCAGATCATTGAAAAACGAAGAGGGTCATCATAAACGTGTGGATGTGTGGGAGGTGAATAAATTTGCGATCGTCTAGAGTTATTCTCCTAAAGAGCAGTTAGACTTTTAGATGACTAATTAGTAGTAAAAATTAGACTTTATTTCGAATTTTTCAGTGACCAACCGATCAACCCCCACCCCCGCATTCCCGCATCATAGAGTCGAAAAATCCAAGTAAAAAAAAGATTAAGACTATTTACTTGCCATTAAATCCAAAATGACGATATGGCTTCTCGTTGTGCTTTTACTTGCCCTTGCCCCTCATGCTCGTGCCGTCTCTCCTCCTCTGCAGTCCCTCTGCGGTGGTGCGTGCTCCTCCAATATGGTGCTTAATTACCAGAATCCAACTCTCTGGGGAGAGCGGGGGGACGATGAAACCTTTGCATCTTCGACAACAATAACGGTAACAGTGACCACTTCCACCTCCACTTCGACTTACAGCACTACAATCCTCGACGACAACACTTGGCTCATAACTCTCCCCCCCCAGCTTCCCTCCACTTCCAACACAATTATCATCACCTATGGTGATAACATCGACAGCAACAACAACAAGAATGACGACGACAGCGTAAGTATTACGCTGGAAAATGTCGCCTTCGGAAACACATTCCTCTGCGGTGGTCAATCGAACATGGAATTGGAGTTAGATCAGACTGACGGAAGTGTCCTCATTGAAAATGCCGACTTCTTCTCAAATTCAATCCGAGCAATGCGCGTCTTCCACACCTCCTCCCCCAATGACACCCTCTCCGCCCTCACAATGGGGCACGACTGGACCGGTGACCCCGCAACAAATTGCACCAAAGGATGCGGATCGTTGGGATGGTTCACGACAACTTCTCAGGATCCCTCCCTAGCCACTTTCTCTGCGATATGTTATGGGGCTGCCCTCACAATCTTCAACAAAACCAACGTCCCCATCGGCCTCGTCCAGGCTGCTTGGGGTGGGACCCGGATCGAAGCATGGATGTCACCTTCTGCCGTCTCCTCACCGTCAATGTGCGTTGACGAGTCGGTAGGGACAGCGAGATGTGGGCCCGCTTTCGGGGGTGAAGACGGGGACAGGCGAATGAACAGCACCAATAGTGGGAATTTGTGCTCCGCCAATTACAATGGAATGTTGCACCCTTTGAAATTTATGCAATTCGATGGGATGATGTGGTATCAGGGGGAGAGTAATTTGGACACCTTTCAGGATTCTGCTATGGACGGGGCCTTGAATTACGCGTGTCGGTTTAAGGAGGCGTTGCAAGACTGGCGAGAAATATTTAAACAGGCCCTCCCGTTCGTTTACGTGGAATTGGCAGCGTGTGATAATTACCCAGATGAAGACATCAGTCGTGCTCTGTACCCGTCCGCCCGACTTGCACAGCGTTCAATTCTGACTCTTCCAAACACTTCATTTGTGACTGCTATTGATTTGGGGAACGCGGATCACGGTGTTCACAGTCTTTTGAAGGTTGAGCTCTCGGAGCGGGTTGGAAGCGCCGTCATTTCGTTAATTTTTGACCAGACGATGCCTGCAACCTCCCCAGCGGTTGTTTCAACGACATTATCGTCGATAACTTTCGATGCCAACGAGCTATTCTTCAATAATACTTCGTTTGCTGAGGAGGGCTGCAGTTTTGAACGCCTCCCGTTCGAGGCAAGATACGTTGGTAGTCTCGACTTTGTAATGGTTAACGCAACCATCGACAATAATGATAGCAGCACGGTTTTATTGGATGTTGGCGAGGTCGACGAAATTGACCACATTGAGATTGAGGAAATCCGGTTCAATTTCGAAGGATTCCCCGAGTGTGCGTTGTACAGTAGTAAGCACATTGCTCCGGTCGCTCCCTTTCGAATGAAGTTAAAGAACGACAGCCTTTGTGGCGGTGATGAAGACACGACCCAAACCCTCTGCAATGTGGACATTAATGGCATCCAGCAATGCTGCAACAACGAGATGGAGACTTGCTATCCCACAGTGGGGTGTATCGCGACGCCCTTCCGATAAAGCAAATAGATAGATGCATGTTTTGTAACAGAATCACGGATGTTCCTCATTCTTCTCTTCACGTCTGCCCGTCATTACAATTTTTAAACGGTTCAGAGCAGTTTTGGGTAAAAATCTCCTCGTTATTATTGTTGGTAGTCCTATAGTTATTGCCACGCCGCTTAAAAGTTCTTGAGCATTCTTCCTAGTCGTTGTGGGCAATCTCGCCAAAAAGGATAGCCCGAATTGAAGGCAGAAGCTCCTCGTAAGTGAGCCGAAGCCTGGCCTCCATAGTATTGTCACAAACAATCCGACCTTCGTCGGCAGTGAGCGTAACGCCGCCCCCAGTGCTGCTGGTCAGGTGCATGCTCGCATCCTTGTTAATTGTCACATTGGGATTGAGATCCACGCCGGCAGCCTTCTTCATGATCTGCTTGTACTCAGTGATAGCCTGTGAGAAAGAACGCAACGCAAGCCATAAAATAGATGTGAGAAGAAGTAATGACGAGATAACGACATAATGAGGTGATAAAAGGTTAGCTTTAGTGCATCTGGATTCAGCAAGGAGCAGTAGTCAATGGGCTGAGCTGTGTGTGCTGCAGTAAATCACGCACCTGAGGCAAAACCTTCTCCACAACTGAGACATCCTCAGCGCGGCAGTAGATCGTAACAATGTCCTCCTCGATTTTGATTAGACCCTGAACAATTAGCTTCTGTAGCAGGGACGGATAGTTCTGGTCGCTGCTAATCGAGGCAGCACGTTGGGAGGCAGTCTACGTTATGCAGAGTAGTTGGCGATCAGCAAATGTGGCAGTGAACCAAAAGTTAGCCAAAAAAGGTGTATTTTTGTTAGAAGCATTTGCTCGCTGCGAGACCCGCCACAGCAACGGCCACAAGGCAAGTTTTTAAGGCGAACAGATCCCCTGACCGGAACCAAAATAGCTGCCAAAACAGCCAAACGCTTCATTCTTCACTCACCTCTTGAAGCTTCACTAGGAGATTATCCCTCGCCTTCATTTTCTGCACCTTCGAGTTCCCCACCTCCGTAGACTTCTCGATCCTCCTCTTCACCTCCCTCTCCTTCTCCATCTCCTTGAACTCGTCTTGAATACGGAGCTTGGCGTTATGGAGCAGGGTCTGCTTCTCCAGGTTGAAATCGTGCTCCGTCTTGAGGCGGATTTCATTGGACTTCTCGATTGACTCCTGCAGAATGAAGTTGCACATCTGCCGGATCTGAGCGCTAGACTGAGACATGATAGCGGGGAGAGCTGCGAGCGTGGTTGGGGGTGTTAGATAATCACATGATTGGAGGTGTGGGAGGAGGGTGTAGCGAGGTCGAGTGCACGAAACCCGCGGAAGACGGTTGAATTCAACGACAATGACGCGCCCTTTGTTCGTGAACAGAGAGTCTCAAACATAAAGATCACAGAACACACCTCGAAAGGACGATTGGGAACCGGGGGGTGGAGCTCGAAGGGGAATTTGATCTCCGCCGGACCCACAAGGAGTAGAGATTCCATTCAGAAGAAAACGAAACACAGGCGTTTGATACTGTCACCGTATCGTACCAAATCTCATAGCAACTGCGTGGGCAAATATTGACAAAAAAACATTCAGAAAATATCCGTTTGAACCCATCGGCAAGTGACACAGCAGAGGACATGATTGGTGCCCTCCTCTATGCAATGCGGCCATGGTCGTGGACAGCCTCTCTGATCTCAGTGCTGATCTCTCACTCTCTCACCGCCTCCGGCAGCTTCTTCACCCCTGTGCTGCTCCGATACATTCTCATCGGAGTGTCGATACAGTGTGTCGGCAATCTTGTCAACACTTACTTTGATTTCAAGCTTGGTTGCGACACCAAGAAGATGAAGGGGGGCGACCGCGCGTTAGTGGACGGGACCATTCCAGCGGCGACTATCTTGCCTACCGCACTCGCGCTGACTGCTCTGGCGACTTGGCTGTCTCTGCCCATCTTTGAGACAGCTGAGTTTTCCAAGAATATTTTTGGGGTGGGAATGCTCTTGACATACGGCTACACCTGCCCTCCCTTCAAGCTGAAATATCGCGCCTTGGGAGACGTGGTAATTGTGACATGTTTTGGTAAGTATCGATTACAGTAAATTGGGAGCATGAGTGTTGCTTTTGTTGCTGGCGGCAAAGCGCTCACCGACAATCTTCCTTCCAGGAAATGACCACAAAATTATCAATTGCTCAGCTTTTGTCGACTAACCACCACATCTCACTGAGCAGGACCGCTCTTGATGCAATTTATTGCTATCGCCAACACTGCCGCCATGTCTCAAACGGTCTTTCTCTTCTCAGTTCCTATTTCATTGATCACTGAACTGATTCTCCATGCAAACAATACTCGAGACATAAAGTCGGACACCAGTGTCGGGGCCACAACACTTGCTTCAATCCTGGGAAAGAAAAACAGCATCTTACTTTACAAGGTAGTGCTCCTGGCCGCTTATGTTGTGATTGTATTTTTGATAAGACAGACGGGAAACTATGGCTTGGCAATTGTGTTTGCTAGTGTCCCTCAAGCTGTTTCACTGGTGGCAAAGGTTGAGAGCTCGGATGACAGAATTTTTTCCAACTGTGACGAGTTTACTGCCCAATTTCATTTGCCCTTTGGCCTTCTCACAGTCGTCGGCATAGCTATTGGGAAAATGTACTTCTAATTTTTTTTTTTTAATTTGCTTGCAGATTAAGAAGTGAGATGAAGGATTGGGACTTCTTGGAGAAAGCATATTTTTCTCGATAATGAAATAAATTTGCTACTGTTTTAGGTGCTGATTGCTTTCATCGGTTTAGTTTCGCGCTAGCCTTAGTGGTTTACGGAGCAAGGTTTCAAAGTTTCAAAGGAGAGAATAGACAAAACTCACTTTTTTTTTTATCATGGTTGGCGGTCCTGTGTTACATATTTATTTGCATGGAAAAAAGTAAAATCCCAGGTCCCAGGAGGCCCGGAGCACCGACCTGTTGTTCAACACCAACTCAGCACTAAATTAAAGGGTCAAATTTAGTTGCACTTAACTAAAAAAGACCTCAAAACCCCCCCCTTATCTGAACTGACCGAATGGCGCAGTGGACAGATGCTGATTATGCGCAAGTGCGAAGTGCTTTCACAACTTATGAAGAGTTGCACAACCACTCCTGTCACGAAAGCGTTGATGAATTCAACTATCGTCCTGTGTGCCCCTTTCCCTACGTTCCAAAGGGATGGTTGAGTGAGGATGATGATGATTTTGACATAAATGATTGCACCTCAACAACCTGGGCTGATACTCAAGATAATTACGCTACCAAATGTATGATCTACACCTTTGCAAGCATCCCCCCATTTTTATGGTGCTTACAGATTTTGTATACGAGGGAGTCCTTCAAGAAACTATTCACCCCTAAGCTGAGCGAGTCTGAGAAGATTGTCTTGCTAGGCTTGTTCTGGAGGTAGGTTTGTGTTTGTTGTTTCGTGTGGCGGTGGGTCTATAACTGCCTAACATCTGACCTATTTCCTCATCACTATACCCCAACACAGCTTCTCATGTATTGTACTCGCGAGTGATATTGATTGCTGGGGTGGGCACATTCCATGGCAGTCACTGCGAACGCTGCTCATGGGGGCATCTGTCGCCGCTGGAAATCACCAGGTCATCATCCTTGTGCGACTGTGGGTCACTCTCGCTGACGGAGGGAAGCAAATGGTCTGTCCGCAATGGATGATCTGGGTAACTCGCACCTTCTATTACGGGGGTTACATTATCGAGATCTTGTTTAGTTACCTAGAGGTCAACGCTGGGAAAGTCCCAAACACTGCAGGAGGATCTAGCGGTGATATGGGGAATGTCAAGTACCTCTGGACAATGCTTTACTGTGTTGTCTTTGGCTTTTTGTGCATAAAGTACAATTTTAGGATCCGCTCGATGCTCAAGAGAAAGGACGGAAACGACGACGAATCGACGAAAAAGATTCTGAGCAAGACTGCCAAGCTAACGTTTTTAACTGCGCTAGGGTGCGTGCTCTTTTTTCTGGGCAGGTTCGGCGCTCTCAATGGTAGGTGGGGAAAAACTTATCAGAAAATCCCACCCTGTGAAACGATAACGGCCACTATCCCTGACGGTCTTTGGATCTCCCGCACAATTATATCGTACGTTGTCCCCTGGTTTAACCAAGCTCCCCCAGGAAAGAAAAAAGAGGTCATGGTATTGACCTATGCTTCTACAGCTGTCTCAGAGGATGTTGCCAGCAGGGCAAGCACCTCCAGCAAGGTTGTCCCCGAAGAATGAAGACGAAAGCGAGACATCCTTGTCGATAGTTCCTCGTCAAAAGTTCTCAATTATTAGTACTACTCGGTTAGTGTGTTTATAAACCCCTATTTTCTGTTGAAATATTTTGTGTCAAGAGATGTTCAACGGATTCAACGGAACGGAGTAAGTTAAGGGAGGAAAGGAAAAGAAATGCTATTGGAAAAATTATTCTTCATTGTTTTTATAATGATAACAACACCACGACTGTACATTCATAACATTGTTTGTCTTAGATAAGCATCAAGAGAGAACCATCGACCATCGAAAATAATGAAATTTTGCGGAAATCTCAGAAACCTCTATTTAAACGCTCATAATTCTCTCAAATCCGAGCGGAAATACATTGTGCTCCCTTTATTTGCGTGTATACCAAAAAGGACAACCTTCACTTGCCCATCCATTGCTTCCTCCAATCCATCGCTTCCTCCCATCCATCGCTTCCTCCCATCCATCGCTTCCCATCCCATCCCATCCCATCCCATCCCATCCGTAGTTTGGTTTCCATGGCATTCACCACTATTCGCCGATCGGTCACCCCACAGCGGCTGTTTAACTTTCGTTTATTCTCAAGTGGACCATCACTGAACCACCACAGTTTGATCCTTGGCAAACCAGGGGGTGGGAAGGGAACCATCAGCAAGAAGATACTGAAGGAGTACCCTTCCGTGTTCAAGCACCTGTCTACGGGTGATCTTTTGCGTACTGCCGTGAACGAAGGCACGGATTTGGGCAAGGAGGCTGAGGGTTACATGAAAAGTGGTGGCCTTGTGCCAGATGAGTTGATAATAAACCTTGTTTTGACGGAGCATCACAACTCAATGCCGGGGAAACTTGACCACAACCACACGGACGACCTCACGGAAGAAGAGAAGGCAAGGGGTCGGGAGGTACTACTCTTGGACGGTTTCCCTCGCAACGCTAATCAGGCCACTGAGTTGGCCAATTTTTTGAAGATAGGTGTCGTGATCAACCTGGACATCCCTGATGAAATCATCATCGAGCGGACGGCAGATCGCTGGATCCACCCTGCCAGTGGTCGGGTGTACAGCTATTCGTACAATCCCCCCCAAGAATTTGGTATTGACGACGAAACGGGAGATGAGCTGATTCAGCGGGAGGATGACAAACCTGAGGCTGTGAAGAAGCGTCTCAGAGTGTACACCGAGCAGACTGCCCCATTGACTGAGTACTACGAGAAGCAAGGAGTGTTGAAAACTTTCAGTGGTACACAGAGCGATGTGATATTCAAGGATGTCAAGAAGTTCATTGACTCATTGCTCAAACAATGAATTGAGAGCGAAGAGATAAATAAACTAACATGGAAACCTTGTGGAACAACCTGTAACTAACTATCACAACAATTACAATTCGTAAACAATAAAATTCCCGTGCCAGCAGTAGCAATCTACCATTCCGTACTACCGTAGCTCAAATTATCGTGTTGTGTTATAGGCTCTCTTTCATTATTGTGCGTTATCATTCAATCGGCTCCGCGCATTCTTCGTCACTCATGCTTGTTCGCTTGATGAGCATATCGAAATCGATGTGATTCTCATACCAATCAATGGCGTGGTCAACGCGGTTCATGTCCTCACTGTTGAGCTTTGGAGTGAAAGCATTCAGGGCTTGCATAGCGGGCCACGTGGACATATTTACGTAAAGTATGGGCGCATCTGACGCCACAATCATATCCTCAATCTGAAAAAAGAAAGATTAGTGTAAGTTTTCGTCATCGTTACGATTCTGTCTGGTCCGCCACGAAATGAGCGCAAAATACACTAACTAACCTCTGGAAAAATGTGGTACTTGTTCCGGCCACAGACAATCATAGCCGACTCCGTTGCCTTTCCTTCGGTGACACTCCGCTGGTGCTCCGCAAGGAATGCGAGCAAGATGTCATTACGGGTGCAGTGCGTGATGTAGAGCGTACGGGTGGGCTTATTTCGTAAGTTCTCCAAAAACCTACCCAAACTAGTTGTGATGAGATTGATCTGGTCGACATTATAATGTCGCATGCGATTTTCACCTCCAGAGAGCATCTCAGTGCCGAACAATCTCTCCAAATCTGCCAATGCGGGGCATCCCAAGAAAGTCTTGTCTGGCACGACCCCCAGTAGAGGGACATTCCAGTTGTCCTTCAACAGTTTCCCCATGTATTTCTTGACTTCCTCATACTTCTTCGGCACCACCTTGTTGATAATCACCCCCGCGACGCGAATATCGTGCGCCTTACAGGTCTCATAATTCAACTGCAGCTCATCAAATGCGCTTCCAATCCCGCCGTTCGCTACTAACACCATGTCCGCTCCAACAGCCTTGGCGACCTGTGCGTTGGAAGCATTCACACAAGCTCCCACGCCAACATGACCTGTCCCCTCGAGGAGAACAACGTCAGACTCCCCCTTCGTAATATCGTAGGCAGTCACTATTCTCTCCATCTGCTTATCCCTGTCAATGTTCCCGTCGATAAAGTTCTTTGTGTACCCACGAGGGATGAGACAAGGGGACATATACCTGTAGTCACAGTGGTCTAACGAAAAGTGCTGCATCAAAGGGGAGGAAGCAAAAGGAAGATCGCACCAAAACGAATTTTAGTTGACGGGGGGAATAGAGGGAGAGGGAAGAGTGGTTAAAGTTAGCTTGGAAACCGCGCTCAAACAGAAAGTGCTCATTGCTCACTTAGACAACAATGCTGCTACTCATGAGATGTTGGGCGCTGATGAGCTTTAAAGGCACAAGGCTTACCTCCTTCATCAACTTAACATCCTTATCAACCTTTAGGGGAAACCCATTCTTAGGTTTCACTGTCACATGCTCCTGACCGACAGGCTTGATGAAGCCTACCTTCTTAAAGCGCTTCTTCAGGCCTGACATCACAGCAAGGGAGCACGAAGTCTTTCCAACATGCTGCTTTGTAGCGGCAACGAAGATGGGCCGAGGCGACATTAATTTCAGTCAAGTGTGGACAGACTGTGTGCGGGCTCTATACACGCGATGGTGTGTGTGTGTGAGGTGGGCGAGGAGAAGATATCCGAATTGAAAAGAAGGGGTAAAAATATCGAAAGTTTGGCGAGTTTCAGAATCAATATTCCGAATATGGGAATTTTGAGAGAGAGAATGTCGAGTAAGTCGTAAAAATCACCGACTGAAACAAAGAATGATCGTAAAGAATCACTGTTACTATTTTCTGCTGATTTCTTCGATTTCGAGATTCCTCTCGAGAAATAACAATAAAATTAGAAAATTAGTCAATATACACTCCGTCAGACCGAAGAAACGCCGAAAGAGCAAGACATACAATTCTTCAAATTTGGGGGTATGAAGATCACCACGAGGATCATACAGATCTTCATTTTCGCAGATCTTCATTTTCGACCCAGATGCTAATGTAATTGAAATAAGCGATTGCGCTCCTCCAATCGGATTGGTCTCCTGCTGAGGGAGGCCAAAAATGCGGGGATATGCATAAATGAGGAAGCTGAAGACGCAGGGGGAAATGAGAGAGTGCCTCGCTTGTCTGTGGCAAGCTATTCTAGGGGGGGAGGTTTCTTCGATTAAATTAGTTACATACAATAAAAATCCCTGTCTATTTGTGAAAAAACCCTCAGAAAAAACTACTCTCATTTTAACCCAAATGATGTCATTTTACATTTTTTTGAAATCCGTAACAGGTTAAGGTGCAGGGCTACTACAGTTTCTCCAATCACTCTCAGGAAGTGGGATAGGCCCATCATCCGTTGAGTTGCCATCGTCATCAGTGTAATAGTTGCATTCAAAGTACGAGCATGATTGATCCAAGGAAAGATAATAACCGTAATCACAACCCAGCACAGGGTCTCGCCCATATACGCTGATTCCGTTGATATACATTCCCATGAGGAAGGCGAAGGTGGCCCGCGACCACCAAATATCAAAATTAGCGTGCGGCGCCAAAAGAAGAGCACAGAACCAATGGTGAAGATGGAGGTTAGGATTCGACGCGACGGGCGCGAGGAGAAGGATAAAGAAGGTCGTCATCTCTAGCATTTTTGCCACCAAGATTCCCTTCTGCAGCGCGAAGCGGAAGTGAGCGCTCACGATGAAGATTCCAAGGGCGAGAACGAAGACTGACACGACCATCAGTGTCAAAGGCCAACGGCAGTGAATCATGTAGAGACTGACACTATACCGAGCCCACGACCAGTCACTTGATTTGCTCATCACATAAATTCCAAGGATTGAAGGGACCACAAACTCAAGCGTATCGATGCCTTGCTTTCTAGCTAACCGACCAACTGTAAAGAATAGCAACAAATCCATCAGGATTGGTGTGAAATCATATTTCAATAGAGTAGAGAGTTTGTATGACTCGTCGTTCTCAAAATCAACCCAGCGTATGTACCAATGACTTAAGGAGGTGAGCGTGAAGACCACAGTGTAGAACTTTATTGCCTTGACGAGCCACACAGGTGGTGGGGCAGAAAAGAGCGTTGAATACAAGGGCGAGGCTACTATCGATGAAGGAAGCATATCGGGAAAGACAGATTTAGTCAATAGCGACCCCCCTTTGGAGTAGATCAAATTCTTTTGATCATTAGTCTGATGTTTTTTTGCGTCTGAGACTTCTAAGAGCAGCATCTCCTCATTCGACTGGCTTTGGCTCTCGTTGAAAATGACCTCCATGGCGGTACTAATTGTGGGGAACGAGAAGAAGGAGTTCTTCAGGATTTGCTACAAAAATGTTGATAACAGTTTCTTTCTCACCGAATATTACGATGAAAAAGACAACTGGACGCCTTGTAAAATCGTGAGAAGAAAATTGAAGTATATTTTGTACTTGTAAATTAAACTTGTTCAGTGATTTCTTTTGGAGCGAAAAAGCGAAAAAGAAAAAATAAATTTTGGACCCTCTAGGCCCTACATGCATCCAAAATTGTTCTCTATTCTTTATTTGTTGTTTACCACAAAAACTAGGAAAATAAATAAATCAATCTTCCAACTTCACGCGATAATATTTTGGCCATTGTTTACCTGTAACTACTAGCGACCCATCTTCCATTGCAGCGATGCCATTGAAAACATCTGTACCAGGTTCTCTCTCCCTCTTGGGGTAAAGATCTCTAAAGTCGTAGAGCACCTTTACCAACCCAGACACGGTGTCAATCCGGAGGATCTGGTCAGTGAACCAGACGTTGGCCAATAAATCCCCCTGGTAATATTCGAGTTCATTGATCCTTTCAATGTACCTTTTCTCCCCTGCATCATCAATTGTGTGCACCCGGATGCGAGAAGAGGAATCACTCTCAGTGAATGTCGCCGAATCCCAGTATTGTATGTAAGAGGAACCATCGCTCACTGCTATTTTATTTTGTCCATTGTAAGCAAGTCCCCACCCCTCTCCGGTAGTGGAAGTGTACTGAAAGGTTCGATCCTTCGTAATGAATACATTTTCCCAATCTCCTCCTCCCCCTCCCACCTGCGACACGTTGAAGACTGTTCCAGTTCGCTCTTTCCACGTCACCATGACGATCTGCGAGGTCTCAGGGAGATAAGTTATCCCCTCATTGAAGTGATTGAATGGGGGGCTGATTGGCGGCGTGGTGGGGGTGGACTTTTCCGAGGGATAGGGAAAGGCAAAGATGTTTGATCTGTGATAATGGCCTACGCTTTCTAGCATCATCCCGCTTGCGGGGTGGTATTCTAGGCCCTGGGTGAAGCGGGACATTGGCTTGGTCGTCGTTGACAGGAGTTGAAAGGATTCCTCAGGCGTTTTAAAGATTGTGGCCGTGAGGTCACTGTACTTTTCTAATGGCGTGGAGCGTAGCTGCGATAAAATTGCCTGCTTTTGGACCGACTCACGAGTAGGCCATGCAGCTGCGGCCTTGTCCCCAGGAGCCTGAGCCTGATCATCATTGGCTGTTTTACTGGCATGAGTAGATAACCTGTTCTCGCCAAAAACTACAGCATTGGTGATACTAGCGAAAATAACCACTGCCACAATTGCAAACAAAGTATGGACGCCCTTCTTTCCAAGACGACCTTCGAGGGTCGTGAGGAGGGAGGGCTTTGAGGGGGCTGTCGGGGAGATGATTTCCATTGTCTTCATCTTTTTCGGTTTATAGTCTCTTCGTCGTCTTCGGGCCATGCAGAGCGCATGCAAGTATAAGTCAGAGAAGAGCGTTACTACAGACAAAAGCAACAATGAAGGGAGGACCGTACAAGGCCGACAGGGTGGAGGTGGGTAAGAGAAGCGGTTCAGCGAGATCCTTTCCGTTTCCAAACGTCGTTAAGCGAATTGATGACTGTCCCACAGCGCGCGCGAATAACAGCAGAGTTTGTAATGGCTTAAAATCGTGGCGAATTGAATTGGTACACCCCGTAATTCCATTTTCCCTCTGGCGAGACGGGCGAATTTCGGTGCATCTCATGAAGTTAATCCCCTCGCCCCGTCTTCTCTTTTCTCATTGTTTCCTACCAGTATTGAGCTCTGTAGAAGTCAATCGCGCAAAAATAAAGTTATATATCTCATAAATAAAGGAAAAATCCCGGAACTCCCTGGGCCACCGCACAGTAAGCACCTCACTGCACACGATGAGCTTCTCTGCCTCCGAGAGTGATGACTCGGACTTCTCGCACAACTTTGCGGGCAACACAAGGCCAACGTCCGAGAGCCTCGCCTCGATGACTCCTAATGATGTGCTGTCGACCACGGCTCACCCCCTGCACGACATCTGCCACGGTGTTGTAGTAGCTGGGAACAACCCCAACCGCGTTTATACCGCGTCTATCCTCAGTAGCGTTCTTGCTACAATGCAGCCTGGTGACGCTACGATTAACAGCACGGATTCTGACAATGTGACTCCCCTCCACTTGGCAATTACCTCTCCTCCTGTTGTGGATCATTATGGCTCCCCCGGGGAAGTTATTCAACGTTATCTGCACGATCCTGTGGAGGTTCTCCGCATTATGCTCAACCATGGGTATAAAACGGCGAACTCGAACGAGAACGTGGACAGTGATAGTGACGAAAATGACGAAAATGGCACCAGCAATACGAACAATGATATTTATGCCACCATCCCTGTTACCAAGCCGTCCTTGACAAAAAAGGTGGACGGTTCCCCTCCCTTCTGTACCGCTATCAGCATGGCGAACTTTCCGTGGCCGCACACTGACCCGAATACGCCGAAAACCGTGGAAAACCAAATCTACCACCCAACAGTGGAGGTTCTCAACTTGCTCATTGACGAGGCTATCCGCCGAGATAGCGCCGAAGCTTCGGCCCCCTCCATGCAGGATAACAGTGATAGCGATTCCATTGAGTCTACGGCACTTTATCAATTGTTGATGAGCCCGGACACCTCCCAAAACACTCCCCTTGGACTTGCTGTCTCCACAAACATTCCGGGAGTCGTTGCCTGCGTTCTTGATGGGCTCAAGAAGGCGTTCAAGGCCGACACCGTACCATGTGAGGTCCTTAACAAGAAGTGCGACCGTGTTGGTAGTAAACCTCTGCATTTGGTCCGCTCTAAGGAAGTTTTTGACCTCCTTGTCTCCAACGGCGGGGTTGATTTCTCAAGCCTCGATCACTACGATCGCAATTTCCTTCACACGTTGAGCTCTCTCAACATCCAGGGCTGCGCCTTGCTGTGCCAGGTAGCCTCCCAGCTGGACGACATTCCCGGTTTGATGAACCAGAAGGACGTGAGGGGTCGGAAACCCTTCGAAGCAGCTATTTCCAAGGGCTTTGTCATCCCAACCGATGCTCGTAAATTGTTCGGTATAGCGAGCGATGTTGAGGGGACAGAAAATGGCAGTAAACACACCAAGATCTTCACTCACGAGACTTGCTTAAAGCACCACAGTTGCCACGAGATCCGGCGTGACGGTGAACACGACGATCCTCCCCCTGAGAATGTCAGGAGGCTCGAGGTGCTTGTCGGGACCCGGGAGGGCGGGGGGCTGCTCCGGAAGAAGAATGGCGCCACGAATGTGGAGTGGGAGGAGTCCTCTCGTCGCGCGGCCATTGGCGACGTGCTCAAGTGTCACGAGTACAGCTACGTCGAGAGGGTCGCCAAAATCTGCAAGGGCATCACCGGCCCAGAGTCCGCCATCGCCCAGATCGACCCCGACACCGCCGTGAGCCGGTTGACATTTGAGTCCTCCATGCGTGCTGCCGGCGCCGTTTGCCAGGCTGTAGACGAGGTTATGAACCCCAACAGCAAGACTGCCAACGCCTTTTGCGCTGTCAGGCCCCCAGGCCACCACGCTGGGCCAAGGGGCATCTGCACTTGCCGAAACGATCCAAATGGAAGCCACGGGTTCTGCCTCCTCAATTCCGTGGCCATTGCTGCCGCCTACGCACGGAGCAACTACCGCAACTTTGACACCGGCAAGAAGAAGGAGGAGGGGAGGAGTGGTCTTCGGGTATGCATCCTGGACTTTGATGTCCACCACGGCAATGGGACAGAAGAAATAGTGAGAAATCTGGTGCCTATCGAGGAAAAGGGAGTGGTTAATTTACCGTTTGTCAATGGTGAGCTCCGGACTGTCAGATACCGACCCTGGTTGGACGAGACGGACGTCGACAATGTTCTGTTCGCGTCCGTCCACGGGTTTGGTCCTCGCGACCTCAGCATGGGAACTCAACTCAGCGGCTGGTTCTACCCGGCCTCTGGGAGGCCCGGTGTAAGCGACAAGCTCAATTCCGATCCTCGCATCCGATCCAACGCAGTGAATGCCTCCAAAATGGCAGCCGAGGACTTCATCCAGTCGCAAACGTGGATTAACATGAACAGGTGCAGCTTCGAGAACGACGACCTCAGCGGCGACAAGAATTGCTGCAAGATTATCAATGTGGGATTGCCACTCCCTCCGTTGAACCACCCCCAGGGAATGCAGCGTGTCGACACTCGCGACGCCTGGCGCAAAACCGTTTTCCCCCAGGTTGACGAATTTTCTCCTGACATCATCTTCATCTCGGCCGGTTTCGACGCCCACAAGAAGGACGAGATGAACTTTGGCTATGTGGGGATGATCGAGGAGGATTACAAGTGGCTCACTGCCAACATTGTCAAGCTCGCTAACAAGCACTGCTCTGGGCGGGTGGTTTCTGTGCAAGAGGGCGGCTACAGGCTATTCGGTGGCCCCATCAGCCCATTTGCGCGCTCCGTCGAGGCGCACGTGGAAGGACTCAGAGAGGGCGCCAACAGTAGCGAGAAATACAGCGCCGAGGAAATGGAATTCGAGAGCCAGTGGGAAAGGGAAACTGTAGAGGAAAAGGAGAGAGCAAGAGTCGCCAAGGTGGAGAAGAAGAGGCTCATGATGGAGGCTATGCTGCAGCAGCAGCAGCGAGAAGTAGCAGGGACAGCCCCGGAAAATGTGGACGCACATGTGGGAGGTGCGACCAATGGTTTTGAAGAAAGCCCACGGAAGAGGAGAAGAGGCAACGGGGGCAGTGTCGATTATGCGCAGCTCGACGCAGAAATGCGAGCGAGGGGAGAGTAATATCAAGACATTGGGAAATTGAGGCAGTGAGACAAATTGAGACATTGTGTGTTTTTGGATTACAAAACCTTATTTTGATTTTTGATTTTTTGATTTTTTGATTTTTTGAGAGAAGCGAGCGATGCAATTATTATTTCTGTTTTTCATGTTTTTGCTCATGGCGGCGGTCGGTCTTGTCTTAATTACACGAGGGCACTCCTAACTATGGCAAAAATCTTCATGAAAGAAAAGGCATAAGAATGCCGTGTTCGCTTCCACCTTTTCAAAATGTCGCCTTTGTTACTCAACTACTCACTCATCTTTCTTCTCCTTTCGTGCCAGCAGCATATTTCTCGCTGTGTTAATTGTCTCAACGCTGGTGAACGAGATCAACCTGTTCTCTTCCAGTATTTCTGGGTCAGACGATAACTCCTCCAACTCGTCCAGGACTGAGTGGAGCAACAGCGATTCGTGAAGAAGATACTCGAGGTTTTGGACAACACTTTCACGACTTACAGACACTCCCCGCTCAAAAAGCGTGATGATCACTTCATCACCAGTCTTGTTCCAGCGCATTCTAAGCTCTTTATCAGTCTGTCTTGGCGTCCAGCTTCCCTTTTCGGGCTTGTTTTGAGACGAGACCAGGACTAAACTCAGCAGCATTCGTAGTCCACCGAGCTTCAGGGGAGCATTAGAGGTCAAGGTGAAGATCGGTTTAAACGTTGAGGCCGATTCAGAAGATACATGATGGTGGTCCTCATCTGAGCCCAGCGCAGAGAGCGCCGTCGTTGACGTACTCATTTTTCTACCGGCTTTTCGCGACTCGGTTAGCTTTTTCTGATGAGTTACTTCGATTTTTCGCTCCAAAACTAGCACAACATCTCTCCCTTCAACATCCATTCGATTGCTCGAAATCGCCTCAAGAACTTCCTCAAAATTGCTTCTCTCACCGTCACAGGAATACATAAATCGAACCGTCTTAGGCTGACCTATTCCACCCACCAAGAGCTGCCACGTTGGCGTTGACATTTGTGTCGTGGTAGCTGAACAGCAACGCAAAATGTCACCGACGCGTAGCTTCGCCGATGACACAGCATTTGCACTTGATGAATCAATTTCATCGATACTCACTGTCGTTTCACCTGCCTCCTGCCCCAATACAATTCCAAGTGGCAGCGGCACATCGACGCGGATAATTTCGCTGCTGAATTTCATGCCATCAAAATCGTCTCCCTCTTCACTGTTGGGCTGAGAAATCCTCGGCGCAAAGTAAACACTCTCCTCAACGACCTTTCCTGTATCCTTGAGAATAGGCAAAGTCGCAGAAAAGTTGGAGCGGTACGCTGCTACTTTATCCGCTTTCGTCTGTTCCTCCCTGAAAAAGGCGATTTCGCTCTCTCTCTTCACTGACACCAGCTCGTCAGCCTCAGCACGGAGTTTCTTTGCCTGTTCGATGAGTTCACCAGCAGAAGCCGGTAATTGAGATTTGGGCCTGCAGAAAGATTGTACAGGACGAAGAAAAGCAGCTACGGGGCTTGCCAAAAGGGCAAGCACAAGCAGCACGGAGGTGCCCATGGGGGATCGGGATACGACTGGCGGCGGCGACAAAAGAAAAGCACAGGGGGATCGGGGTACGACTGGCGGCGACAAAAGAAAAGCACACACAAATCGATTGCAAAAGAAGGTGGCTTTCGTAAGAATTTTTATCAACACACTGAATTTTGAGCAAGAAGAAAAATGCACACCATTTAATCAAGAGAAGATTATTAGTTGCCCTTGAGCCACAAAAACTTTCAAATGCTGTCTGCCTAGATTTATAGCGCCAGGAACGCTCTCTCATTGTGTGGACAAATAGTAATTGGAATCGCCCCGCCTTCCTTCTTCCACCCCTTGGTCTGTCACTTTCTGCGGAGTGATTGTCACGAGCGACACCTCATCAGTACCTGCCTACTTTTCTGCCATTCCTTTTCCTATGAGCAGCGACGAGTTCGTATCTTCAGGTCTCACTGCCCTCGCTGAGTACTTGTCCAAATCCCCTTCTTTGATCCCCCCACTCAATGCCTCCTGTGGCAAGACAAACACCCTTCGACTTTGTCTTGCTGTTCGCGCTCTCCTAAAATCAGTGATTGACAACTCGATCGACGATTTTGAAGGCACTGACGACAAAATCAAAGAGAAGAAAATTGAAATAGAATTAGGGAAGCAGCCTTATCAACCACCTCCTTTGAGTCACTATTTTCCGTCTTCCGTGAAGCGCTCGCTTTGTGGGCTGGCCGAGAAGCATAAGTGGGGCCCGAATAGTTTTTTTGGGGTGGCAGTTGGCTTGGCAGATAGACTGGAGAAGATCTCGGACGGCCTTGGCGATTTGGACGAAGTCACTGGGGAGTCCACTTTTGCACTCGTCAGGATTGTTTATGACAATATTTATGGGGGCGGCGTTTATCAAGGGGAAAAGGGAGGCATTCGGACAATTGAGGAGGTGCTCGAGGACAGGAAGAGGTGGGCGAAAATTATTGACGTTTCTGGGGCTATCGATGATGGTAGCAGCGATAGTGAAGACGAGGGTGAGGAGGGAAGAAGGGAGGAGAAAAAAAACGAGAGACGCAAGGATATTGACGACGGACTGAGAAAGTGGAGGGAGGACTTGGCGCGCGAAGACGACGATAAAGATGACGATGACTGGGTCAGCGACACTGAAGGAGAAATTGGAATCGTCGACGTCGAGAACGGAAGCGATGTCAACAATTTCAACGTCAGGGTTGATACTGGTGAAATTGAAAGAGCAGACGACATGAGGTTTGACGAAGCCGTCGACGAAGACACCCTCTACTCACTCATTGAGCTCCCTCCTCTGCCAACCAACGACAATACTAATGCTCTGTATCTGCACCAGCATCAGCATCTTCATCAGCATCAGCATCAGCATCAGCATCAGCATCAACATCAGCATCAGCATCAGCATCTGCATCTACATCAGCATCAGCATCAACATCAGCATCAGCATCAGCATCTGCATCTGCATCTGCATCAGCATCAGCATCAGCATCAGCATCAACATCTGCAAACTGTCACCACCAGCGAGACAACTATAACACTCTATCTCACCTCCCTCCTTCTTTCCTTTCCTACCCCCGATCCGCCGCTTTTCCCTCCCGGCTACACGCCTCGAAATTGTCGCCTCCGCACTCGGCATTTACCCCCAGAAGTCCTCTCAACGTTGCTCCCCATGGGTGGCCAATCCGGTCCTCAACCGCCGACTATACAAACACAGTACCTAGACCCCCTCACAACCCTCCGATCTTTTCTCGCTTCTGCCCGACAACGTTTTTCTTCCCGTGTCGTAGCCTTGTTCGTCACAACCATCGAAAACGCAGTATCTGACTTTTGCCAAGGCGTCTCCAATCTGAGATCACAAATATTGCAAGAACTCAAAGACACCAGTAACAGTAACAATTACAACGGAAATTTCAACGGAAACGGCAGCGGTAGGAGCAACAATAGCAGCAACATCGGGACAATAATACACTTATTAGCGTACCTCGAGAACTTGCCGTGCGTTGGGCTCTCTTTTTTGAGCCGCTTGGTCGAGCATTGCTGCGATTGGGGGAATGGGGGCTGGGGCTTGACCGGGTTCCTAGGGGAGGAAGAAAGGGAAGCGGAGGGGAGTAGGATGGTTCTGGACGGATTGTGGTGGAGGGGCAGAGAGGCGGAAATGTGCGAAGGAATGGACCGTGGGGGGAGGGAAGGAAAATTCATTCGGCGGCTCCTAAAAGGATGCGTGATGGTATATGACCGGGGAGTCAGAGGAGTCATCGAGACTGCAGCGGATGTCATCGACAAACTTGATGATATCGATGAATCGGATGCCATCGATAAGGAAATAGGGGGCAACAGGGAAAACGAAGTTCTCCTAAGAAATGACCGAGACCCAGCCGTGGAAACCTTTGCGAAGCGTTACCGGGAGACGGCGATGGTGGCGACGACGACAACGGCCTTTTCGACTGTAGCTGTGATGACCGTGGTACCGCAGATCTACAGTTCGACGTCCACAGGTATCCTCTCCCTTATTGACTGGGGCAGGGAAGGTATCAGAGTAGTCATGGACCACCCTTCCTCATCAAAGGAGACTTTCAGTCTTATGGAGCATTCTGGCCCGGCATTCGGCCCCGACGACAACGGAGAATACGGAGGCGATGACAGCGACTGCAGTTGCGACTCGATAAGGGAATTCCTTGAGGAGACCTACGGGCGACTTGAGAGGGAGATCAACGAAGCTGGCACGAGAAAGTGGAGGGAGGAAGCAAGGAGTAGGAGGCGGGAGATCTTGGAGAATTTTCTGCTGGGTATAAAGGAAGAAACAGAAAACTTTCTATCTTTCAATCGCTCCACGAACAAGGGGAGCTTGAAACATTGGCAGGGGGTCATGGGCCTAGTTGATAAGTTGGAGGTGGGGAGAGGGTTTGATGCCGGGATGGATAAGTCTTTTCGGGCCTGTCTTAGCGTCGCTATCGTAAAGGAATTCGGCGATAGGTCGTGGCTTCTCCTGAGAAGAAGAGGAAATAACGATCCGACAATTTCGTCCATGCTCCACACTGTCATGATGGTGGTGAACCAATTTTACCGTCAATTTTTTGAGGGAGTTGTCGAGTGGGCTGGTGGGGACGAAGGGTCTGTTGGAGCAAATAGGGCTCATAGCTCAATTAAGGCCGACGACAGAGCAATGCGATTGAACGATGTCATGTCTTTGAACGAAATCCGCCATCGAGAGCACTTAAACTCGAAATCTCTACAGACGGAAGTTCTATTTATACCAGATCAAACTTTGTCAACTGGATCTGCTGCCTACAAAACAATGACGAAAATGTCAGAGACGGTAGGGGAGATAGTCCGCCTTGGCTGCTTCTGTGTTGGAATCGCATTCGAGAGTTGCGTTAGCAGCGATAGCGACGGCGACGGCGACGGCGACACTATTAGCAGAGTGCTCATGGGCGAAGCCGTCACAGATTTTCGTCTGAAAGTAAAAATATTCAGAGCTCTTGGACAACAGCTCTTGACCTCTCAGCATGCTGCATTTGCGAAGAACAACTTGAGCAATAATCGCTATCGCAAATTTATAGGGCTGGACAGGTTTCTCGACATGCTGCAATAGGCATGATTAAAAAAGAACACATAAATTAGGTTTTTTGCTACAAGCACTTCGATAACACAAGATTGGCGGTTTTTTGATGCCCCTTGCGAATAATATTTTCGTTGTTCGACGTTTAATCTGATTTTTTCACAATATACTAAGTATAGGGACGGTCCCTCTATACCTATATGTTTTTTTTACAAGTGTGCCGGGTTGTCCGAGGTTAGTCTCCCAAAAAAATTGGTAGTCCTTCTTCATCATTTATATTATTATATTGAAGAAACACCAGCCCAGATTTCCCTTATCGACAACCTCACCAGTACGTATTATTTTTCTGTTACCCTTTCTGACAGGATCAACTTTCCCATCCACCAAAACAACTCCTCTAAGCCGATAGAGCCTCGATAGAAAGGAATCTTCTAACAACAACAAAAATGGAACGCAGAGAAGAAGAAGAGAGCCGCGGGTTTGACCTTGTGCTCAAGGAGCTGATGGGTCTGCATGAGAATCAATCAAAGGACAGCAAAAATCGCTCTGGGTTCGACCGTGTTCTAAGGGAGCTCATGGCAGAGAGAGAGAAGACTGCCGTCGCCACCGCCCTCCTAAAAAAACAGGACGAGATGGCCCTTATGTTGGCGAAACAGCAGAATGATTTCCAGCTTCAGCTGCAGAAGCAACTGGAGGAGTTCCAGGCGAAGCTCCTCTTGAGTCGAGATCAGGAACGGAAAGAAGAACGAAGACGGCAAGCGGAAGAAAAAGAAGAAGAACGAAGACGACAAGATCAAGAACGACGAGATGCGCTGCAACAGCTTGAGAGACAGCAAGCTTTCTTAAGGGAAGTCATCCAGCAGCTACAAGATGAGGTCAAAGTTCTTCGGCACAACGAGAGCCCTCGTTTTATTTCGGGCACTCAAGAGGAAGTTGAGACTCCAAGCAAGCACGGGACGACGGCTTCTAGCTCGCCGTATTCCATGACACCATTGTCACTGATGATGGAGACCCCAAGCAAACCATTTGAGGATTCGATTGGCAGTGAGGTCGTTGAGAACTTTGCTGCTGGGGAGAGCGGGAGTGTTGACGAAACTAATAATTACGT
>ERZ651776.2016-NODE-2016-length-23111-cov-3.290744_pt1 | contig 23111 bp, 21 predicted proteins | sample MGYA00514761_ERZ651776 | MGnify/ENA metagenome assembly ERZ651776 | reverse complement strand
ATATATAGTTACTCTGTCTCCTTTTTTAATTCCTATTTTTTTTAATCCGTTTGCTGCTCTAGAAACTTTTTGATGAAGTTGCTTATATGAAATTTTTTGTGAAGATTATCCCACTCATCATTAGCGACAAAGATGTCTGATGACGCAGACCGGGGCAAACGCGACAGTCTATGTGCAGCCAATATTATTTTTTCTTCCCAAATATCGTCTCCATTCAGCATAGACTCCTTTAATGCAAGTTGCTCAACCAGAACTCTAGTTTTCAATAGTTCATCAAATTCCTCTGTAGAAACTTCAACAACCCTGAACCCACGCTGATCGTTTCGGGTCACAAGCGTGTCAGACGTTAGTAACGAAAGCGCTTCACGTATGGGAGATGAGCCAACGCCATAGGTCTTGGTCAGCTCCTCAATTTTCAGTTTATGGCCAGGTCGAAGGATACCTGTAATAATATCAGAACGCATCGAGGAGTAGACTTGACTAGTACGAGATTGGAATTTGGTTTGATCCTCTAGTGAGTCCATTTTTGTCAATAATATTGATTTTTCGATCGCCATTTTTTTCTCTGCTTATAACCATTACTATTTTGTATTTGGCGTTAATTAATCATTGTGAACTGAAGGCCCGCTGAAACGCAGGCCTACCACGCACTCTGTCCAAGAATTCCTTTAAGTTATTATTATGTGGAATTCCCTCCTGCTCAGCCCACTGAAGCACATAAAAAAGTGCTGCATCGGCAACGCCAAAGTTTCCAAATAAATATTTTGAAGTTCCCAGAATTGATCCGAGATGTTTGAGCCCTTTTTCAGCCTCAGAGCGCCCGAAGCTACGCAAGTCTTCGGTGCCTTTCTCGTCTAACTGAAACTTCTTTGGCATTTTCACAAATGTGAACCCTCGCATGTGCACTGAGGCCACAATGAAGTCCAATGCCTCAAGCGTTCGCGACTGTTTCTCGAGAGTATCAGGCCACAAGTTACTTTTTTTGAATTTTGCCACTAGCCAGTAAGCGATAGTCTGAAATTCAGTTAATGTAGAGCCATCCTCAAGCTGGAGTGACGGGACCTTCCCCTTGGGGTTTATCGCTAGGAATGCAGCATCATGTTGCATCCCTTTCTTGACATTTACAATTTCGATCTCAAAATCAACGTCAAGCTCCTCCAAAAGTAGAAGAATTCCATCTGAGCAGCTACCAGGTGAGTGAAAAAATTTTATCATTTGTCTTTTCTTTCGGCTAAATTCAATTCCACTTCTAGCATGGACTCCAATGTTATTTAGACATCACGGCTGCGACTATATTTGTGAATTCCTCATTTGTGAGTACATCACGCTTAGCAATCCCCGTCGATTTTACCTCATCCAAAATAAGCCCAATTTTTTCATCCTCAAGGGCGCCCATTCCAAGCTCACCCATCTTGTAAATAATTGAAGCTTTTCCAGACTTTTTGCCAAGAACTACTTCGCCCACTTTTCCAGTTAGGGACGGATGTGTTCCAAACATAACCAAGGGGTCATTCATAACAAAATTTATGCCAATCCCAGATTCTCGGATAAAATTTCCATGGCCCAAAACGGGCTTATTTCGGGCAATTGGTATGTTAGACCTCTCAGATATTAAGGCACCTAATTCTGGAATTTTATTGAGCTGATATTTAGTGTCATAGCCATACAGCAAGTGGAGGCCCATCATAAGTTCCTCTAGTGCAGCATTGCCTGTACGTTCTCCCAAACCATTTGCACAACTGTGAACACATTCCGCTCCCGCGGTGACAGCTGCAAGTTCGGTAGCAACTCCCATGCCAAAATCGTTATGGGTGTGGATCTCTATTGGGAGGCCAGTCATGCCCTTAACCCAGCGCACCATGTGTTTAATTGCTTCGGGTGTTGCGCAGCCCATCGTATCTACAATACCAATAGAATCTGGTGGCGAAGTATCCATTATTGCTTTGCACAGGTTGCTGAGATCATCAGGTAATGCCCGCGTCGTATCATATGGAAAAAATAGAGCGTGTAGGCCATTCTCTTTTGCATAATTTATGACTGGCGCTGTCTTTTCAAATACGTCGCGCCAAGTCCATCCAAATTGTGTAGTTAATTTTGGGTAGCCAATTGGAACCTCAATAACCACACCGTCAGCTCCGCAGTCTAAAGCCATATCTATATCTTTTTGCATTGCTCGAGCAAATGTAAATATCTTAGACTTTAGCCCCAGTTTTGATATTTCGGTTATTGCTTCAGCATCTTGTGCAGATACCGCGGGCATTCCTGCTTCAATTCGGTCTACGCCTAATTCATCTAACTTGGTTGCGATCGCAATTTTGTCATCAACAGAAAAAACAACGCCAGGCGTTTGCTCACCATCTCTCAGTGTTGCGTCATGAATTTCCACTTTTGCAGGCAATTCTAAACTTGCTCGAACTTCTGGTTCGAAGTTGTATGGGCTAACCCACCACTTCCCATCTTCAAAATGATTTTCACGCATATAGTAGCCTTTCAGTTTGGTTTTTTGGATTATTCAGGGACAAGTACAAAGTCAAAATCTACTTTATAAAAAGGAACTGTGACATCACGACCTATAGAAAGATCGTCTGGTAATTCCTCTAAATTTGTATATTCCTGATAATCCATTACCAAATCGTCACGAACGCCAAACACTGCATCAGTATTGAGATATGGATCATCACTAGAAAAGACTTCGGTGACCAGCGATTTATAACCTGCCGCCTGTATTATGAAATGCAGGTGTGAAGGTCGCCAGGCATTTCGCCCAGTCGCCCGCAAAAGATCACCTACTGGACCATCATCTGGGATTTTGTAGGGAGCGGGCTTAACAGTAGTTATCGCGTAGCGTCCATCCTTTCCAACGGTCATTGAACATCTCAAATTATAATCTGGTTGAACTGGATCTTGATTGGAATAAAGACCATTTGTTGCAGTTTGCCAAAGTTCAATTACTGCGCCTTCAATGGGTATATTTTCTGTGCTTCTGACGAGACCCTCAATAACTACCGTGGGCCCGTCATTATCATTCTTGAGGTCACCGCCTACTGGTATTTCAGGCGCACCCGTAACGTGAAATGGGCCCAGCACACTTGAGGATGTTCCCTCATGTTGCGAACCAATCATGTCTACAAGAGATGACAATCCAGTAACATCTGAGGCTAAAACAAATTCATTTCGCTCTGGCGTCGATATTTCACCAGCCTGATACATAAACTCTAGTCCACGCATCCACTCTGAATGCGAGAGTTGTGTTTCGATAGCGAAGGCATGTAGGTGTTCGACCATTTTTTTCAGAACAAACATGGTTCGCGGATCTGTGTCCTCACTACAATAGTTTAAAAAAGCTTGAGTAATAGTATCAATCTTAACGTCTTTCATTCTGCACCTCTGCAATTCATTAAAAGTGTCAAAGCAAGTAGTTCTCAAATTACTGATATTTTGGGTAACGTTAAGTTTAAAATTAATCTATTTTTTTTATCGATAATAAATAATATCGATTTTTTATATCAGCTGTCAAGTTTACAGAACCCACTAATTTAGGAACACAGAGGTCAAAATGATTAAATAAAACAATCACCACTTCGTGGTATCACACTAAAATAAAATCAGAGAAGTTAAACTTTTCAACGAGTGGAAATAGGACAAGGGTTGAGTGAAAACTGAATTGTCAACCAAAAGACCGCCCAATGACTTCGACTGGTTCGCTGATCATGCCTCTGTGCATCGCACCAACCCCTTCAGTTCAAAGGGAGATACAACACACTCTATTAAATCGTCAAACTTCCAATAGCGTTGGTATTTTGAGATTATTCATAACTAACAGTTGGATAAGTTTATTAACTGAATCTAATAGGCTGGATGTCTGGTTTCCCTCGCATAAAAGCATGGCGTGTATGACTGCGGCCTCCGGACGGTTGGCGCTCATTTTTCTAAACATCAAAATAAAATGACACTCTTCAGCGATTACATTGTTTTAACAATCCACACAATGTGGGTTGGAAAATCGTAAGGTTGATTTGCGCGCTAATCTAACTTCATGAACTACAACTAATATCGCTTGTACAATTCGCGGACTGTCTTTCGCTGGAAAAAAGTCTTCGCTGGCAATTACCACTGTCATCCATGACGGTGTTTCTGGATTTGCAAATTGATTATCACCCTTCGTTCAGTAGATATAATTCTGACTATTTTTATCAAGTATCTAGTTTTAAATGATGAAAATCATGCTAGATTCAGGCCAAAATCAAAGGCATATTATTTCTGAACTTTAAATTTATAAAAATAAATTACTGTTATTACTATATTTTTTTTGATATTTAAAAATATACAAAATAAAACCTTATAAAATTTTAATAATTAAAAACTAGCTTGACACCTTAGTATATATATCCGATTAAAAAAATCAGATATAACCCGACTCTTTCAGTCAGAAATTTTTAAAGGTGAGACATGTTTAAATCAATGCTTAGATGCTCCACTATAATTGGGGCAACCATACTGCCAATAACTGCAGTACACGCAGGCGGCCATGCAACTACGTACGGTCCGTTTCCAGTAACTTTGCAAAACTATGGTGGCGACAAAGAGAATTCTGTGTCCTATTCCGGACAAATTGCGCGCCACGTGCTACACGACAGCCTTAAAGTATTGGCTGGACGCGGCGACGGCGGTGCCAATTCAGCCTCCCTAAAAGCCGAGATGCTCGCATACTTTTCTGGGTCAGATAAAAATAAAGAAATTCTAGCCCCCCTTACTAAAGATGGGTTTGTAATCAAACAGGGTACATTGAACGAGATTTCATCAGGTAAAAATATCGAAGGTAAGTTTTATAATGGCGTAATGCTGGCATGGCCAGGCTCAAAGAAGGGTCGGGAAGTCGCAATGCACATGATCGATCATGCTTCTATGGCAACTAAAGGTTTTGATGCAGATAACGGATATGACTGGGCTCAATTGATCTCCAAGTTCACCATGGGTGCTATGGCTTATAGCCAAGCAGTCGACAACTATTTAGATGAAAAATTAGAAGCAGACACAAAGCCTAACAACAAGCCATACAAAGATGGCACAGCCTACACTGGTAAAGAGCATGTATGGGATGAGGCCTTTGGATATTTTGGTGCCGCAGCACACACCCTAGCCCTGTCAGCGGATCAAGCATACGGAATAGCAAAACGCAAAGACGTAGCTGCCGCAGACGCCAATGGCGACGGTGTAATTGATTTGAAATCAGAAATGGTTTTTGGGCCCGCTTATTATGCTGCCGCATTTGACCGGTCAGGAAGCAAAAGTACAAATTACCTTAATACTATAATGCAGTCCTATGTTGATGGTCGAATGCTAATCACATCAGCGAACGGAGCGGTACTCACAGATGCGCAGCGTTCCTCGTTGAAGGCGTACGCAGCGGTGATCGAATCTAACTGGGAGAAAGTTCTAGCTGAAGCAGTATTCAAATATGCAGGATCCGTTTACAAAGATATCAGCAAAATGCAAGACGATGGCGCAGACATCGCGAAGGTGTATCGTGCCTATGTAAAGCATTGGGGTGAATTAAAAGGCTTCTCAATGGCACTACAGAGTGGACGCAACAACTTGGGTGAAACTGCTGGGACAATGAATGATTTATTATTATTTGGTCCAGTAACCTTAGATAACTCCTACGTGACTAGCGTTACCTGAAGTGGTGAGTTCAAGCGCGACAAGCGAATGACTTGGAACGACTACCAATTACAACTCCTACAATTACAACAGCTTATGGTAGATAAGTTCTCTGTATCCTCACGAGTGAACGACCAGTTGGCAGATCTTGGCGCCCTAGCCGACAAACTTGGCACCCAAAGTAACGCTGAAACTGACTAAAAACTTATTCGGATGATCCATTACTTGGATCATCCGAACGTCTGAAGTGGATTTGAACATGGAAATTACTGAGGTTTTCAATAGCTTTTTATCTGACTTTATTGATCCCAAAAAACGAATATTTCTGGGGTATCTAATCCTATCGCTAGTAATTGCTTACTTGTGGTTAGTCGTCATCCGTAGAACTTCTCTAAAAAAAGCACACTTCCAAATTTTTAACCGTAAGGTATTTTTTTCAAAATCAGCCCAAATTGATTATAAAATATTTTTTATTAATAGAGCTTTTTCACTTTTTATTTCGCCCCTGCTCGTAACACAAATAGCCATAGCCACATTAATTTACTATGCGTTGCACCGTCAAAATATATTCTATTCAGGCCAATTTTCAGACCTCAGCCAATCACTAGTGATTGCACTATTCTCAATGGCCATGTTTGTCGTCGATGATTTCACAAAATACTTTGTGCATCGCTGGATGCATAATTGGTCCATATTGTGGGCCTTCCACAAAGTTCATCACTCCGCAGAGACCATGACACCAATTACTGTATATCGAGTACACCCAGCTGAAGGTATCTTATTCGGCCTACGAAGTGCTGTGTCACAGGGTATTGTTATATCCATTTTCATTTTTCTTTTTGGCAACGCTGTTGACCTCTACACAATTGTTGGCGTGAATATTTTAGTTTTCTTTTTTCACATGACTGGGTCAAACCTTAGGCACTCGCATATTAACATCAGATATTGGAAATGGTTAGAGTACATTTTTATCTCACCAGCTCAGCATCAACTGCACCATTCTATTGCCCAAGAGCATTATGACAAAAATTTTGGTGCCGCTTTAGCAATTTGGGACTGGCTATTTGGATCGCTGCATCTTTCTGAAGAGGATAAAGAAATTACCTATGGCTTAACGGGAGATCCTGTAGCACCAAAAAATATTGGTGACATGTATCTTAGGCCCTTCAAAGATATCCTAAATATTCTTTCTAGGAACTTCACTAAGGCCCAAAAGAGAATGTTTTCTTCTTCAACTGAAAAACCATTTGAGGCACGGTTCTGGCCCAGACATTAGATCCCTCATAAATTCACTTATCGATTACACCGTGACCAAAACTTTATTTCTGATTTTCCTACCGGGGAGATAAAGATCATAGAAAAAGAGCAAAAAATTGTTGTCCTTACGGGCGCTAGCCGCGGTATTGGACACGCTACTGTCAAGAAATTTAGTACCGCTGGCTGGCGAGTACTAACTTGCTCAAGGCAGATATTCGATGAGCGCTGTCCGTGGCCTGGAGGACAAGAAAATCATATCCAAGTCGACCTAGCAAATCCAAAAAGCACCATGGCCGCAACAGAAGAAATCAAAAATAAATTAAACGGTAAATTACATGCATTGATTAATAATGCAGGCGCCTCGCCTAAGTCCACAAATGGAACCCGAATGAACACACTTGATACAGACTTGGAGCTCTGGCACACGGTATTTCAATCAAACTTTTTTGCTCCAATTTTATTAGCAAAAGCTCTCAAAAATGAACTAGCAGCGGCCAAGGGCGCCGTAGTAAACGTCACTTCAATTGCTGGTAGCCGGGTCCATCCTTTTGCAGGATCAGCCTACGCTACTTCAAAAGCAGCTCTGGCCACCCTAACAAGAGAAATGGCACATGATTTCGGTCCCCTTGGTGTGAGAGTAAATGCCATTGCTCCAGGGGAGGTAGAAACAGATATTTTGAGCGAGGGCACAGACCAAATCATTGCTGGACTACCCCTGCGCCGTATTGGGCAACCAAGCGAAGTAGCAAATGCAATTTATTTTTTATGTTCAGAAAATTCTAGCTATGTCACCGGAGCTGAAATTTCTATAAATGGAGGTCAGCATGTATAGAAATAGATCCAAACGCTGAATAACCATATTCTTTCTTTGCGCCTGCGGATAGCCATACCCACCATGGGAGTTTCTTCTGTTTCCGCATTTAATTGAATTACCACAACCAGAATTTGATTCAAATTAAGTTCTTCGTTAGCCTTCATTTATTTAGAAGTTTAATAAAAGCCAGAGCACTTTTTACTAAGATGCTTCATAAAGAGCTTTGCGAAGTATTTTTTGAAAAAGGGGTTCTACATGTTCAGAGAAAATCTTAATGGCAAAATTGCACTGATTACTGGGGCCAGTAACGGCATCGGTAGAGCTACTGCACGCTTACTGGCAGACAAGGGCGCAACCGTTGTAGTAGGATATCATTCTGGCCGAGAGCGTGCCGAAGAAGTCTGCGTTTCATTGCCAAATTCCGGACATTTTATTTTCCAGATTGATATTAATAAACCTGCATCCGTTAGGGAAACAGCCTCAGAAATTAGGCGATGTTTCGGGAAATTAGATATCCTCATTAATTCTGCTGGTATGACCCAACCCATTCCCCACGCAGATTTGGAAACTCTAGATGAGGAAGTTTTCAACAGGTTTCTTCATCTCAATGCAGGTGGCCCATTCTCAATGATCCGACACCACATGCCATTGTTAAAAGCATCAGGCCAATCTGTGGTGATTAACGTGTCTTCAATTTCTGCATTTACTGGATCAGGTAGTAACATCGCCTATTGCGCGGCAAAAGGTGCGCTAGATACAATGACTAAGTCATTTGCACGCACCTTCGGCCCAGAAGTGCGCTTTCTGTGTGTATCGCCCGCTGCAGTAGCAACTGACTTTGTGGCAGGACGTGATAGGCATGCACTGGAAAAGGGTGCTATATCTACACCACTTAAAACAGTCGTTGAACCCGAAGATATAGCCGAGGCAATATTGGGATGCATAACTCATCTACGAATGTCGACAGGTACAAATATAATCGTCGATGGAGGTCGTCACTTATGACAACGGAGGTTCTGAACAAAGACCGGCTACTCGCCATGTATTAAAGAATTTAAAAATTTGATTTCTAGATGTAAGTTTTACCGTCTGATAATTATCAAGCCGTCAAATCAAAAGATTGAAATAACTCGAAAGTTTCATATATGTTAATATGAAACTAGTAGTCACGGTTAGTGTAAGTCTAATCCAACTCTCATGGAGGACACCAATTGAATTATCTCTCAGGCTTCGGAATACTTCTGCAACCAACACTCTGGATTTTTATTCTGGTTGTTGTTTTTCTTCTAAGGTCAGTAAAATTCGTTCCCCATAACAGAACTTTTCTAGTCGAAAGGTTTGGAAAGTTCCGTGGCGTGCAGGAAGCTGGTCTCAACTTTATAATACCATTTATTGAACGTGTGGCAGCTGATCGCTCTCTGAAAGAGCAAGCGGTTGACGTCCCAAGCCAAAGTGCCATCACCAGAGATAATATATCTTTGTCCGTTGACGGCGTTCTATATTTTCGTGTTCTGGATCCGTATAAAGCAACTTACGGAGTGGATGATTATGTGTTTGCCGTAACCCAGCTAGCTCAAACCACAATGCGCTCAGAGCTTGGCAAAATGGAGCTCGATAAAACCTTTGAAGAACGTGACCTGCTTAATACCAATATCGTTGCAGCAATCAATCAAGCAGCTACCGCCTGGGGAGTTCAAGTTTTGAGATACGAGATTAAGGATATTGTACCCCCTCAATCTGTAATGCAGGCGATGGAAGCCCAAATGAAAGCAGAAAGAGTTAAAAGAGCTCAAATCTTGGAATCTGAAGGAGACAGGCAAGCTGCAATCAATAGGGCAGAGGGACAAAAGGCTTCCGTAGTTTTGTCTGCAGAAGCTGATAAAGACGAACAGGTACTCAAAGCCGAAGGTGAAGCTAAAGCACTGGTCGCCGTCGCTAATGCTCAGGCCAAAGCTCTTGTTATGATCGGTGAAGCTGCAGACACAAAGGCTGGTCAGAAGGCTGTGCAACTTGAGCTCGCAACCAAGGCAATACACGCCAAGGAAATGATAGCTAAGGAATCTTCCTTAGTCATCCTCCCGGATGGAGCTACCGATGCTGGCGCCATGGTATCACAGGCTATGGCAATTATTCAAAAAATATCCAACAGCACATCGACGGATTTATCAAGTGAATCTAAGACCACTCGTGAGACAGCAGGCCCTTGGGATACAGCAGAATGACTGAACAACTTTTAAATGTTTCAGTTATCCAGTGGCTGCTTTTGATAGGCACCACACTGCTTATAATTGAGGTTGCCGTTTTAGGGTTTGCAACCTTTGTGTTACTGTTTATCGGCCTTGCCATGTTGGCAGTGGCCGGCCTTATGGGCTTTGAATTCATACCATCTGACTTTAAAACTGCTATTATAGCGGTTTCGATAGTGACCCTTATTACGGCTGCCATATCTTGGAAATTTCTCAAAAAAATTCAAACTGGTTCAGAAAATTTAAAAGTTGAAGTTGGATTTATTGGACATCGCTTCCAGATAGACGACGATATCTCACCTGAAAAGCCCGGCCAGTACTTTTATTCAGGTATTAATTGGAAAGTTATCACGGACGAGTATGTTGAAAAGCATACCGAGCTAAAAGTTGTCCACGCCGACGTTGGACATTTCAAAGTAACAGCCACAGATGATTAAATCCTGTCGGGTTTAACCCTGACCTAAGGCAGCTAAATAATACTAGATTGGTTCAGCCATGAGCCAGACACCCCCTTCAGGCCTTAATGTTAAAATCATTTTTGGAGATGGAACAAGGCCAGCTACAGGCTTAAAGCGAAATCGTTTCAGGAGACTAGATAATATAATTACTGCTTCATTAATCGCAAAATTTGCACCGATACAAACCCTTGGGCCATCACCAAATGGCAAATAGGCATAGCGATCTTGTGGACCGTCAGTTTCAAACCGTTCTGGATAGAAATCATCTGGATTTCGCCATAAAGTGTGATGGCGGTGCAAAGCATAAATTGGAATTATAACAGTGTCGCCAGGTCGAATCTCCCTACCACAAAGATTGTCGAAGCCAGCAGCTGTTCGTGACACGAGCGCTGCTGGTGGATAGAGGCGCAAGGTCTCATCGATAACAGACCGGACATACTTTAGATTAACAATATCCCGACCCTGAACCTTTTCAGATAAAACTTTTTCAGTAACCTCCTGTCGTGCAAGCTCTTGGACCCTATCGTCATTTGCCAGTAGGTAAAGAGCCCATGACAAGGTCAAAGCTGTAGTCTCATGACCAGCAACTATAAAAGTAAGTAGGTTATCACGCAATTCACCTGTGTTCATTTCTCGTTGGGTTTTGGGATCCACACCAGCCAGCAAAAGATCCAACAAATCTGGTGGTGATTTGCTTGGCCCATCACGTCTCCGATCAATGACACTATCTGCTAATGTTTTCATTTGCTTGAGTGCTTTACCTGAAATTACCCTACTCAAACGCGGAACCCAATCTGGAAACCCAAGAATATCTGGTAATGAAATTTTCCCTGCCTCAGCAATGTAGCTGTCAATAGCCCGATGCACACCAACCCGGTCGAAGCCTTCATCATCTGAGAAAGTTACATCTGAGATCACATCAAAAGTTGTGTTAACCATTTCATCAAAAAAATTAATTGGATAATTTTCTTGGTTTTTAATTCGGTCGCAACATCGGATCGCAGCTGAAGACATAATAGGGCTAAGATTCATTACATTGCGGTGCGAAAACACAGGCGCAGCCGCACGACGTTGCCAGCGCCAGTGGGCTCCTTCAGCAACAAACAATGACTCACCGATAGCAGGTTTCAAAAGATTTTTGGTTACCGCTGACTTTGGATAGTTGTCTACATTTTTTAAAAAAATATGACGAAGAGCAGTGGGGTCCATTACCATGTGCCACCGTTTTCCAGTTTTACCAGAAATTATTGGTTGTTGTGTTGCAATCTTAGGAATGATGGAAAGTACATTACGACGTGCCGCAGCCAATGATTGCAGAACTCCCATCGGCTTGGTAACCAAATCAACGCTAACTGGGAAATCAGAATGTCCAACCATGCAGAATAAATATATCGTTAAGATCCAAAAGCAAGCATGCCTTTATATTAGACGGTTCGAGGATTTGGAATTGCTAAGCAAATTGAAATTAGCCTAGCAAGCATCGATTATTTTCCAAGCATATTTTTAGCATACCATTATTTTAAAGGTTTCGAATTTTCACAAAAAAACTTTTAAAATTAAAATAATGATAACTGATCAGGGTTTTTATGTACCAGCTTTTTCGTAGACGACCTTTTACGACTCCCCAATTTAAGAAAAACAGTCGCCGCGGTATCCTTAAAGTTTTTACTATTACGAACATCCATTATTTTCTGTTTTGCAAGTTTTGCCGCGATTTCTTGATTTACGATTGGCTCTGGGTAGTCACGACCAATAACAAATTCATTGTTATCAAGAAGATCTTTTTTTTGCTCCCACGGCGCATGAATAAATTCATTTTTCAGGTTTTTAAGTTCAGGAACCCATTTGCGAATAAAACGTCCAGATGGATCATGCTCCATGGATTGCTTAATGGGATTGTAAACTCGCATAGCATTTATGCCCGTCACGCCGGACTGCATCTGGAGCTGACTATAGTGGATACCCGGCTCGTAATCAGTAAAGATTTGAGCCAGGTAATTTCCAGTAACCCGCCAATCAATCCAAAGTTGATAGCTTGCAAAGCTGACGAGCATGGCTCGCATGCGAAATGTGATCCACCCATCAGAGATTAAATTCCTCATGCAGGCATCAATGAAAGGATAGCCAGTATATCCAGTAGACCATGCCCGAAAATGAGATGAGTTATAACCATTTTTATGCAAAGCTTCAAAAGCTGAATGCATGCAATGTGTCTCAATTTCTGGTTGATCTTCGAGTTTCTGGATAAAATGGCATCGCCATGCGAGGCGTGACTTAAAGGCGGCTAGATTTCGACTAAATATTTTTTTGTCCGCGAATGAAAGTTGTCTTTGCCGTTTGCCAATGGACTGCACGACCTCACGCACCGATAGAGTCCCCCACGTCAGATGTGTTGATAGCCTTGAACAGTGCTCCTCCGACAATCCAGGCGCAGAAATATTCTTTAGGTATGCGCCAGATCGGTATTTTAGAAAACTACGCAAGTCCCGCAAAGCTGCCTTGCGACCTCCAATTTGGACATTTCCAATAAGTTCCTCTCCAAACATGGGGTCATACTTATCCGGTAACGGTTCAGACCTACAGTTGGGTACAGGTATAACATATTTTGGTCTTATGGTTATTTTTTGCTTCATTCTATTGGTGCGAATTTTCGACCATTCATCGCGACTGCGTAATCTTCGCACAATGCCATTAGACGGGTATTCATTGAGTATAATTTTATCTTTGGCACATAAACTTCTGACGGCTACATCCCTATCGAATGTCCAGCGATCTCCAGTTTCTTCAAAAGTGTGAATTTCTTCAATCAAATAGTCCATATGAAGGGATTTAAATACACTTACAGAATCGCCAATTCTTATGACAAGTGACTGCCCCAAGCTGGTCAAGTCATCATTCAAATCAATCAAGCAATCATGAATAAAAGACCAGTGACGCCGGGATGCCGTTGATTGGAGCCAGTATCCTGGTTCAACAATATACAACGGCAGAATAGGCTTATCCATCCGCGCCGCTTCAAGCAACGGAGCGTGGTCTGACGTACGCAAATCACGCTTAAACCAAACAATTTGAACCGATCTTTTCATAGTGTTCGATGGTCAACATGCTGGGCCAACGAATTAGTAATATCCGCAAAAGCTCCGATGTGTGCGCACAAAAGAAAGATACCAGCAAACTTTCGTTGCAGTAATAATATCTCTATTGGTAACGGTGGAGGCATGAATTGGTCTTTGATTAACTCAAGGGCCTCTTCCTGAAGCCGTTTCGGGATTGCGTGATCACCAAAACTTATCTGGCCGTTAGCATTCAAAGCTTCAAAAATTAACTGCATCATACCCAAAATAGTTTTGCGCTGATTAATACTCGTGGTGGCATCAAAAAATCCTATTTCTTGTGCAATCTTCATAAGTGTAATGTAATCAGAAGATAGTCCCGCAGATAGTAATCGGCGATACCGCTCCATAGTTTTTGCAGAAATATCACGCGTTGCTCCAAAATCCAGCAACGCAATTTTTTGACTATCAAGCTGGTATCTGTAGTTTGCAAAATTTGGATCAGTTTGCATTACTCCAAAAATAAATAATTCATTAAGCGTCAGATCTATCAAATTCTGCCCAATTTTATTGCGTTCCAGCTGAGGCAAGCTGGCACTATCTTCAACGGATATCCCCTCCAGATAATCCATGGCCAGAATATTTTGCGTGCTCCAATTATCATATACTTTAGGGGTAATAAAATTTTGAGACCCTCGTAAGAGGCTGCCAAATTTTTTCAAATTACGCGCCTCAACTATATAATCAGTCTCCATATGCAATTGTTGTTTTGCTTCATTTAAATATGGCGCTAGAGCGAAGCCACTCGGGAGAAGGCCAGACAACTTAATTAGAACAGCAGCATTTTCGATATCGCTATCAATGCTCTCCTTCACGCCCGGATATTGCACCTTGATGGCAAGATTACGCCCATCTTTGAGTTGAGCGCGATGTACCTGACCAATAGATGCAGCAGCGATAGGATGAACATCAAAGGACTTAAATTCGTTAAGCCAGTCTTTGGGCCATTCTGCATTCAGGACCTTTTTGAGCTGTTTAGGCGGCATGCTGTCTGCATTTTCACGCAATCTCGCCATAATGAGACTAAGGTCAGGTGGCAGAAAATCTCCTGTGTCCATGGATATAAGTTGACCTATTTTCATAGCCGCACCGCGCAGCTTAGCTAACTGGTTAGTAAGCCGGTTTATATTCTTGGGAGTAAGCATAAGATCTCGTAAGGATGGCTGTTGGCCTTTTCCTAATTGTATGATGCCCTGCGCAATCATATTACCAGCAATGCCTCCAGCCATTACTCCAATATGCCCAAATCTGGACAGGCGAGTATGTGGCACCGACACAGACTTTGTCACACTTATTTTTTTTATCATTTGGCTTTTACCGAGGTGTATTCATCATAGCGCGACTTCTCTAATCGCTAAAACATTAGGTAGCCGCTCAAAAATCAAAGGCAAGGAGTGCAATTCAAAATTGCCTGTTTGAATACTATCCTCTTTTAAGACGGAAGCTTTTAATGGGCCCGGCGAAATAAGCCATCTACTAACAACATGTGAGGAACCGTTAGCGCAGCCAATCCAATGAAAATTATTTGCAAAATTGGACCTCTAATAGTCTCTGTTGTTGGCATCAGCCAAAACATTAATATTGCAGCTCCCCAACTAGCAAAAGTAAAAAATAGGGCGAGTGGAATTAATAGCCGTGGTGAGTAAGAAAGAAGACGAAGTCTGCCCCAAGTATACCGAAGATGACGGGCCGAATGTACCGCACAAAAATATAGGGAAAACGCAGCCAAAGGAGGCAAAACATAATACACAACAGCAAGACCAATGAGCTCTGCAAACCTACTACGGAGTTTCGGTTTTTGCCAAGCTAGAAATAAATATGCAGCCCATATCAGCGTGAAGGCAACGGCACCAACATTGATAAACCGCCACAGAAATTCTGTTTCGCCATTCACTAACTGAGCAAATATTAAATCAACCTCTGAGGTATGAAGTATGCTTATTCCGATCACGACTAATCCACCATGCGCCAAAGCTTGCACAAACCTTTGAAGTCTTTCGCCCTGCTGACTGTCTCCAATCCCAAAATGCCAAATACTAATTGCTAAAAACAGTAAGAGAGCAGCATTTGGAAAATTTATCCAAAAAACTACGACTGAGGCAGCAATACCAATGTATATCAAAATAAATGCTGCCATCGATTTAAAGTTTTTTCCATAACCAAGCGCTAGCCCTACTGCTCCGTCAAAAGCTCCATGTGGCAAACCAATCAGTACTATTGCAGCCAAGGCTATGAATGACACTGGGTCAAAGCCTAATAGTAGAGACGTATCCAGAGAAAGAAAATTGTTAAACACTATGCGCCTCTCTCAGGACGTATAAGTGCAATAATAAATGGCCACACCGGCATTGCAAAAATGACTTTTAAACGCATTTTTGAACTAGCCTCTCCACTAAGAAATTTGGCAAATTCATCTCCAGTCAAACTTTTAGCCAAAGCAGAAAAAATCTGTGGAGCGTATTGTGGTTGGTGTCGGAGTACTGACAAAAATATTCTATCCATCCATAAATCAATTTTCTTATGGGGAGAAACAAATATTAGTTTTTTGCTCTCTTCAAAAGACTTTATGGCCTTTCTAATTTGTTTGTGAATAAAGCTGAAGGCATAGCCGCTTGAAGGTCTGATTGCGCCACAGTTTCCACCAATACCTTGATAATTTTGATCATGGCGACGCATAAGGCCAAGTGGTATTGCTCCTTTCTCACGTCTTAAAACTTTAAATTGACCAACTCCAGCGCAATCCGATAACCAAGTTGAGATTGCAGCTTCATAAAAATCATCTTGTTCAATATTTGGTGAGAAAACTGTGGACTCTACTAAGGCCTGACTATCAGAAAAAGGTAGACAGTATATAAAGTGCATTCCATGAGATTGATCACAACGGAAATCCATTAAGATAGCCTTACTATCGTCAAAGCTGCCAGGCTTCGCATGCACTTCCCAACCAATAAAGTGCTGTAACATCATATTGGAACTGGTCCTTGGCGGTCTGCTATCAAACACATACTCATTGGAAAAATTATCAATTAGTGACATGTCAGTGTTAAAGCTAACACCATTCTGCTTAGCCTTTAAACGACAATAGCCCAGCCATTTTTTACGTGTTACCACTTGATATGGGTGTTTAGAAGCTTCCATTTCTATCTCAGTATCGGCAGTTTGTATCGACCATCTGTGCCAAGTTTTATCAGCAAGCCCAATCACATCCTGCAGCCAATCCATTTGCCAATAGCCCCAAACATGATCAAACTCAGGCGTATCTATTTGAGGCGAAAACAAATGAATTTCATGCTCAGGCAAAGATGCCGCTTGTGCAGCAAGAGAAAGCCCAGCACAGCCATCACCTATAACTGCAATAGCAATCCTTGGTTCAAGCGATGCGGGTTCATCAGACATATGGAAGGCCCGCGAGTGAATCATGTAACCGCACTTTATGGCTCGGATACGGCCGTAAACGCCAGGGCAAGCTGCGGAGAGCACTAAAAGTACAGGCTAATTTTGTACTTTTGCTGGTCACTTCTCTACCTTGGTACCAACAATAACCTTTAGCGGAAATTTGCAATCCAATCTGGCGGTAGACTTGGGCGGCAACCGCAATAGCCAAGTGTGAACGGAGAGGCAAATATACCAAACCCTTAATTCCACTTGCGTAGTAAGTCTCAGCAAGTTGTATTAACTGAGCAACTGCAGCAGATATTAATTCCCTTTCAGAAGAATTTTGCGCAATTTTAGAGATTTCAAGAATGTGTTCTGGGGGCATTTCGCCAACCCAAGTGGCTGGCAGATAACGCCGTCCCATTTGTGCATCTTCCAGTACGTCGCGCGCTATATTAGTGAGTTGCATCGCAATCCCAAGATCTATGGCATGTTTTAACGCTTTCACATCATAGCACCCAAGAACCGTACTCATCATCAGGCCAACTGTTCCAGCAACCCTATAACTATAACGCAAAAGGGCGCGCTCGTCAGGCACGGCAACTGTTTGTTGGTCTTGGAGCAGGCCATCAATCAATGCAACTACAATCTCAGCTGATATATCCTTAGACGAAACAAAGATCTTCAAGTCGGGTAATAAATGGTCATCTGCTATTCGTGAGTTCTTTAATCCGGCACGAACATTGTTTAATCTCAGAGGTCCATCAACAATATCACCATCAGCCATGTCATCTAGAATACGGCAAAAACTATAGAGCTGCGCAGCATCACCTCCAACTTTTTCTCCCAAAAATCGTCTCGCCCAATGAAAGCTTTTGCCATTTTGAGCTAAAGAACGCTCCGCAGAAAGACTTTCGTTCGAATTCATGATGTAAGAATGTAGCACATAAAGTGTCTAACCCTTCAATTCTTCATCAATCAAAGCTTCAACTACTTTTGCTGAACATAGTACACCAGGCATGCCAGCACCCGGGTGGGCTCCCGCTGCTGAGAAGTAAAGATTAGGGATATGTGGGTCACGGTTGTGGTATCTAAACCATGCTGATTGAGTAAAAATTGGTGCTATTGAGAATCCGGCGCCATGCATAGAACGGTAATCATTTTTAAAGTCCTCAGGGGTCATCCAAAAATCTTCAGTTATCATAGTGTCCAATTCTGGCATTATAGTTTCAGACAACGCATTAACAATTTTATTCCTCAACTCCGGAGCCTTCTGAGCCCAATCGACCTTGCCTCGTAAGTTTGGCACAGGACAAAGCACATAAAAACTATCACAGCCTTCAGGCGCAAAACTAGGATCAGTTGCAGTTGGGCGGTGGACGTATAATGAGAAATCGTCTGCGAGAATTTTTTTATCAAAAATATCCGATAATAGTTCTTTGTAGCGCGCTCCCATCCAAATGGTATGATGAGCTACATCAGGGTATTGACGCTTGGTACCAAAAAATAAAACGTATAAACCCATAGAGTAGTGTGTAAATTTATCAGACGCTAATCTTTTTCGCCGATTGCCATCAGCCGGCAACATCTGCGCATAAACGGTTGGCGGATCACCATTACAAATTATACGTTCAGCATTAAATACCCGGCCATCTCGAGCGATTGCGCCAGTAGCACGGCCTTGGTCTAAAGTAATTTCGTCGATATCGACACCCAGCTCGACTTTGACGCCAACGCGTGTAAGTAAATCGTGCAACGCCTGCACGAGCTTACCGGTGCCCCCCATGCAAAAATATACACCCCATCGACGTTCCAAATAATGTATTAAAGCATAGATTGAAGTTGTGGTGAATGGATTGCCACCCACGAGTAAAGGATGAATTGAAAATGCCTGCCTAAGTAGAGGATGTTTTAAATGCCGGTTAACAATTCCAGCTACGGAATAATAGCTTTTCAAGCGCAACAAACTTGGTATTTGCGCTAACATCGTTCTTACTTTGTGAAACGGACGATCAGCAAGTTTTTCGAAACCGATGTCAAATATAGCCTTCGAAGTTGCGAGAAGACGCTCGTAACCTTTTACATCTGCAGAATTAAATTTTCTTATTTCTACATTTGTGTCTTCAATTGAGCGTCGATAATCAAACTGTCGCCCACCATGAAAATAAAAGCGGTACCAAGGATCTAGTGAACGAAACTCAACATGGTCACTACGCTTCTCGTCAAAAAGTTCAAACAACTCATCAAATAAAAATGGCGCAGTTATAACCGTCGGCCCTGCGTCATGTCGGAAGCCACCCCTTTCGAACACCTGGGCCCGTCCACCAATCGCCTTCAATCGATCAACTAGGGTAACATCAAATCCCTTTGCACGCATGCGCAAGGCTGCCGCAATTCCTCCAAACCCTGCTCCGATTACCAGAACAGTCCCTGAATTCATGCCATTATTTTTAGTCTGCAAAATTTCTGATTTCATGTTCTCTATATCTTGTAGTGCTAGCTAACAATTAGTTGGAGCTACAGATTTCAGACATGCTTGCTCAAGAAGCAATTGTACAGGTAAAATCGCCTCCAACAATCCCGATGGTAACGCCTCTGCAGCGCTGTCTGTTTTAGCAAGGATTTTTTGCATTTCATGAGCGCTCTTAGCCATCGCATCAGATTTCAAAATATCTTGATGATATGTCTCAATATCAGCATTGGAGCGAGCAATATACCAAGCATCAAATGCAGCAATACGCTCTGCCGTTAACGCCTGCCGATATAACACCACAACAGCATTAGGTGCGCGTCTCGCAAGATCAGAGCCCTGATCCTCAGCACTATCCAGGGTACGAAAATTCATAATATCGTTCGCTATTTGATAAGCTGTTCCTAAACTGCGGAAATAGGCTGCGATTGAAGAGGTTTCATTTAACTGTAGCGCCATTGCCGCTACACCTTCCAGTGGAGCTGTTAGTAGCGGTGCTGTTTTATCAGCTGCAATTTCAACATAACGCTCCCATTGGGGAGCTGATTGCAATGCAAATTCAGCTGCTTCTCCAGCTGTAGTTGTGGCCATGTGTTGAGCCAAAATCTTTACTAACAATGGGGTCTGTGATCGTTGCCCAGCCTCAGCAGCCAACTCAAAGGCCAGAGCCACGAGCCAGTCCCCAAGTGTTAACGCCATGTTACGCCCATACTTTGACCAAACTGACGGCCGACCGCGGCGAAATCTATCATCATCGCAAACATCGTCATGTATCAGGGAGGCGTTGTGGAGTACCTCTACTGCTACAGCCCAATGCATGGCGGCAGTAGGGTCTATTTTAAGTGTTTTTGCCGCGTGAAGCGCCATTTTTGCTCGCAACATTTTACCTGGTACCGCAAAATGATGATGCGCACTATCAACTAAAGCTGTATTATTTTTAGGTAATCTGTCCAGTATGAAATGATGTAGATTTTTATCTGTAGCAGAGTGAAAATCTAAGTGTTTTTTATCGCTTGAGGGATTAGCGCCAAAAAGCTCAAATTTGCTTGGCATAGTCCGTACCATCCTCTGATAAAGAACACCGCTCTTAAATTAGAATGAGGTGGCCATTTGGCCACCTCAAAGGACACCTTATTTGGAAGCGTCAGACTCTGTTACTGCAACATTCCAGATGATTACACCAAACGCAATTTTGTTCAGAACATCTGCTAGGTTGTAGATAATATTCAGCGCATTAGCTGATTCTTCTACACCCAGGCCACCAAAGTAACCCATGAAATAACCTAGTGGGTAAATAGCCCAACCAATTGTTACGATCCAACGCATTGTTGAAAACGCGGACTGTACCGATGCCGGGGCTTTTTCCGCCGCAACTTTTCCAGCTTCACCAAGGAAAATCTCATAAAGGATGTATGCCCAACCGACCATACCTACCACGAAACCTAACATTGTATTGATGTATCCAGCTTCGCCCATATAGCCAGCTGCTAGCATTACAACTGTACCAATCATTAGACGCCAAAATACTCCACCAGAAACTGCGGTGATCGCGCGCAGAATTAAGTAGAACTCAACCATCAAGAGTGGCACTGTAATTAGCCAATCAATGTAACGGTATACTAACGGTGTTGCACCTGTTTCGACCCACACGTCACGCATGTAAAAGTAGTGTACTGCTGCAACTAATGTTACGAGACCTGAAACGGTCAGCGATGTCTTCCACTTGCCTTCAACCCGCTGGGTTTCCAAGAAGAAGAACGCAGTAGCCGCAACTAAAGCCATTGAGATTAACCAGAATGAAATTCCGACAAAATCATTCGACTCTAGATTTGAGCTCGCAGATGCTAAAGAAGGCGCGGCAACTAATGCTGCTGACGCCATCAATAATTTAACTCGACCAAATATTTGTTTCATTTTCTTTCCTCCAAAAATGTCGGCCGATTTTATTCAGCCTTGCGAGCAGTGCTTTTCTACACTGCCAATGTTTGTCTTTCTATTTTCATCGAACACGGATTTCAATACTAAATTGGAAATTACTCAAGCTGACCCTACGACAGTAAAAGTGTATAACTGATTGCTTTTATACGATTATTCATTTTGATCCCCAAAAAACGTTAATTAAAGGGTGAGGGCGACCCGCTATGAAATGAAGGATCGAGTTGATAACGCCACTTTATTGTACGCTTTTTAAAAAAAAGCTACTAAATTTTCACTATTCATACAGTGCTCTGGCCCAAAACAATTGATCAAAGAATGAATTTCAATAAAGCATTTTAAATCAGTACTTTAGTTCAAAATGTAAATTTTTTTCTTACTTTAAATAGTGTCCTATCTCATTCTTCATTCATACCTCAAGAAAATATTAAACTAAAAATGGGTGTAGCCTAGTTTTAAAAAATATTTCATGAGCAGCATTGCCAACACCAATTTGACCTACGCTTGCAATGACGACAGCAGAACGCTATCTCGAATTAAATATTTTTAATTAAAGGTTAAAAACATGCCAGAAAAAGCTATCCGACCAGGAAACCGGCTGATGGATCGTCCGGAATATCGGCTAAAACAGCAGCCTTTAACCTGCACCATAAACACTACAGTGTTTGATGCCGTATTAATGATGTCAGAGAAAAGCTATGGCGCCGTTATTATCATTGATGGAAATAAAAAGGTCATTGGTGTCCTAACTGAACGGGATGTAATGAATAAAGTTGTCGGTAAAGAGCTAAATGCAAAAAAGACTGTTGTGGGAGACATAATGACCCCAAATCCACGGTTAGCACGTGAAACTGATGATTTAATTGATTGGCTGAGGATTATGTCTAATGAACGTTTCAGACGTCTTCCGGTCGTCGATAGCAAAGGACATATAAAAGCGGTATTCACTCAGGGAGACTTTGTGTCCTACACTTGGCCAGACCTAATGTATCAAATGAAATCTATGGCTACGGCCACGGTGAGTAAAAACTGGGCTGTATTTCTTATTGGTGGGGGTATTGCACTTTATTCCCTCGTCACAATAATCGTCGTAAAAATGATGAGTTAACGTCACTTAGACGGGAAAATTCTAATCTAAAAAACGAAAATAATATACTACAATGAACTTGGATGATTAAGAACCAGCCTGTTTTTAAATGTCTTGTTTCTTCAGTAAAAAAGTTTTTCGAACTTTTAATCCTTTCGTTAGCTAATACAAAGAAGGTACGAAAATGAACCCCAAAGCAATTTTTTTTGGATCAATTGGTACGCTTGTCGAGACCTCAGATCTTCAGCGGCGCGCCTTCAACCAGGCATTTACAGAAGCAAAACTGGACTGGTGTTGGGATGTTGACTTATACAAAGGCCTACTAAAAAAATCAGGCGGTAGGAGCCGAATTCAGGACTTTGCAGCCCAAAGAGGTATCGCCGTGGACGCACCTCATTTACACAAACGCAAAACAGAAATTTTCAATGATTTCATGGCTAAAAAAAAGCTACCACTGCGTCCAGGGGTTTCTGAAGTCATAGATTATGCTGAAAAGGCGAAACTGTCGCTCGCATTTGTTACCACAACCTCCAAAGCCAACGTAGACGCTGTATTTGTCGCGTTGGGGGATCAAATCCATCGTGGTAACTTTAATTTTATAGGCGATGAAACAATGGTGGCCAATCCTAAACCAAACCCTGACATCTACAAAAAAGCACTTACCCAGCTAGGAATTAAACCAACAGAATGTATAG
>ERZ651776.2014-NODE-2014-length-23133-cov-3.814799_pt1 | contig 23133 bp, 12 predicted proteins | sample MGYA00514761_ERZ651776 | MGnify/ENA metagenome assembly ERZ651776 | reverse complement strand
AACGCGTCCAGAGCTGGTTGAGCGTCTTACAAAGCAAATTGAAAAGTGGCACAAGGTCCCCAGAGATTAAGAGCGAGATAATGGAACGAAAAAACTTGAAACTGGAAACCATTTCAAAATTCAAAAACCAGTTATTTGCTTTAGGCGGCATGTCGATGTTGGCACAACCCCTCTATGGTGAAGCGACGGCGCAAACCGGTACCGCACAACCGCTGAACTTTATTAACATTCTCGTCGATGATATGGGCTACGCAGACATCGGCTGCATGGGTGGTCCGGTTGAGACCCCTAATCTGGACCAGCTTGCCGAAAGCGGGATTCTCTTCACGGATTACCGCACCTATCCTAAATGCGCGCCCACGCGGGATGCCATCATGACGGGAATGGATGCCCCTCCGGTTCGAACCGAAAAGGATGGGGTCACCCTCGCGGAAGCCCTTAAGCCCGCCGGGTATGGCACTTATTTTGTCGGGAAAGCACACGGGTCTGTCATTGGTAGTATGAAAGCAAGAAGGACTTGGCTGGTGCCAATCCAAAAAAGGTCGAGGAACCTAAAAAAGGTGAAACGAAGCTCGAGCTGTACGATCTGTCCACGGATCTTGGTGAAAAAACGGATCTGGCTCGCACCCATCCAGAAAGGGTCGCGGAACTGGATCGTCTTTTGAAAGAACACGCCTCCAGTATTGCCGCCAACCTTCGCCCCGCTGGCTTCGCTGAAAACCCAAAGCCAATTCTAAAAGAAGTGGGAGATCTGCCCACTCTCAAGCAATATCTCGGAAAATAAAATGAACTGTGTAGCAACTCATTCAATGATTAAAGGAAAACTAAATCGTACATTTTTGAAAGCGGTCGCAGCAGGGACACTCTTGATGCTGAACAGTGCTTTCGCTATTGAAGCGATTGCTCCCGGTTGGCCGAGCCGTGATTCGCAGCTGGATGTTTTGCCGAGGTTCAAGAACCCGCCGCCGGGATATGGCCAGGTACCTTTCTGGTGGTGGACAGGGGAGGATCTTGATGCGGATCGCCTGACCTGGCAGGTGCGCGAATTGCATAAGAAGGGTGTCAGTGGTGTTCAGGTAAATTATAATCATCAAAACTTGAGCATGGATACTGATGAAACTGGAAATCCGCGGCTTCTGACTGACGACTGGTGGAAGATTTATTCAAAGGTCTCTGAGGAGTGCGGTCAGTTGGGCATGGGCATCAGTCTGAGCACTTATACCCTGGACTGGCCTAACGGGAACAATTGGTTCACCCGCAACATATATTCCAAGCCGGAGAACAATGCGCTGGAATTGAGATCCGGCAAGCGGCTGCGCCTGAAAGGCGGAGAAACCAAAACCATTCCATGTGAACCGGACACCTTCGCTGTCCGCGCCTATGAATTGAATAACGGCATTCTGCAACGCGGCGGCATGGATCTGACAGCCCGTATCTCAAACAACAAAGTCGACTGGACTGCTCCGGACGGGGAGTGGGAAGTCTGGACGTTTCAGGCGGCCCGCATGCCGAAGACGATGAACCCGCTCATGTCCGGCGCCGGGGATAGGATCGTCCAAGAGTTCTATCAGCAGTTCCAGGATAACAATCCGGGCAAAACCACCGATGGCTTGAACTATTTCTTCAATGACGAACTGAAAATTGGGCAAGGTAAGTTTGCCTGGAACCCCGATTTCGCGGTGGAGTTCAAAAAGCGCAAGGGGTATAATCTGTTGGATGCCCTGCCGGCAATGTGGACGGATATGGGTAACATCACTCCCAAACTACGCATCGATTATGCGGATGTGCGTATGAGCCTAATGGAGGAGCGTTATTTCGAGCCGATCTACGAATGGCATGCCTCGCGCGGTATCATCTATGGTTGTGATAACCATGGCCGGGGGCTGGATCCGCACGCCTACGGCGACTATTTTCGTGCCAATCGCTGGTACTCCGCGCCCGGTCACGACACGCCCGGCGGCAATGCCCACCCGATCAAAGGTAAAGTATCGTCATCAATTGCTAACCTGTACAAACGCCCGCGCGTATGGTTGGAAGGATATCATAGCCTGGGCTGGGGTGCTGCGCCGGAACGCTTGATGTTCGCGACCCGTGAGAACTACCTCTATGGCTGTACGCTCTTTAACCTGCATGGGCTCTATTATTCGACCTATGGATCGCATTGGGAGTGGGCACCGCCGTGCTACCACTTCCGTATGCCGTACTGGGATCACATGGATGTTTTCCTGAAATATTTCGAACGCCTCTCCTATCTGTTCAGCCAAGGCCATCTCGCTTGCGATGTCGCCCTCGTTTATCCCGTAACACCCTATGAAGCTGAACTCAACGGCGATGCCGCGCGCGATGCAGCCTTTGAGACAGGGAAGATATTGATTCGGTCCGGAATCGATTTCGAATTTATCGACCATCAGTCCCTTGCTCGCGCCAAGGTTGAGAATGGGCGGCTTGTGCTTGAGGATGTCGGCGCTTCCTACAAGGCTCTCATCATTGCGGGGATGGAGGCCGTACGCTGGAGCAGTCTCGAAAAGGCCGCGGAATTCAGCGAGAACGGCGGGCTGGTCCTGTCCGTGGGAGCATTGCCCTCAGCCAGTGATCGTGCCGGTCAGAATGACTCGGAGCTAGCCGAATTGAATAAGCGGGCCTTCAAAGCCGAGTGTCGGTTGAGCAATGGCAGACAAGCGGCCCAGTCGATTCATAAAGCCTTCGTTCCTGATGTGCGCGGGCTCAATGGCACGGTGCGTGCACTCCATCGAAAAATCGGGCCGCGGGATGTTTATCTGGTGATGGATGCCAAGCCCGGCGATATCGTGGAGTTTCGGGCAACCGGCGGGGTCGAATTGTGGGATGCCTGGACTGGCGACGTCCGTTCAGTGGAGGTTATCAAACGGACCGCGGTCGGAACGCAGGTGAAATTGCCGTTGGAAAAATACGAGGCGCAGATCGTGGTATTCACGCCGGGTGCCGGACACGTGAACCCTTCGGTTGGGAGCGGCAGTCCTGTGGTTTTGAAGACGCTTTCCGGCGAGTGGCAGGTGAGTTTCGAACCGACAATGGACAATCGCTACGGCGATTTCCGTCTGCCGGTGACAGAAGACAACAAGATGATCGGTGTCGAAGCGCGCCGTTTTGCCTGGACGCGGGAAACTCCCAAACTGGCAGATTCCGCAATGGCTCCAGATGCCGATGACTCCGGTTGGCAAACGCAACTGCATGGCTATGGTCCGCAGTTTTACCTGCTCGGACCGGTTCCTGAAACACTTGACCCTGCGGTTGTGGAAGCCGAACTCGCAAAGCTTGACCGCGTGGACCCCGCAGTTCCGGTTGAGATCGGCGGAACATCATACCGTTGGCAGCCGTATGAATTCTCCTGGCGATATGGAAAAGAGGGCGACCCCGGCATTCAGGGATTTCACGGATTGAAGGGCAAGATTACTGACAATTTCATCTTCCTGGGGAAATCCGAGTACTGGGCCAACGGGGTTTCGAAATACAGTCCGGAAGAACATAAGCGATATTATCTGTGGACATCGGCTGTCGTGAACGAATCGACTCAGGCATCGATCCATGTCAGCGCGGATGCGCCGGAAAAATGGCTGACGCCACCAGTCATTTGCCCGGATGCAGTCTATGTGAACGGCTCCCGTGTCAGTGACCCTTCAGAAGGGGTGTCGCTCAATGCAGGGGGAAATCCGATCCTGATTCGCTACGACGATTGGGGGCGCAGTCATTTTGTTTTACGGCAAAAGAATGTTCCGATGCCGGAGGAGAGGGAGAAGCTGGCCATGCGCTGGTACAAGGATCCGGGTGTGATCTCCTTTGACCTCTATGCCGGAAAACGATCGGCTCAATGGTTCCGATTCAGGACCGCACCGGGAACTACGGCGATTCAACTTGAAGCGGCAAGTCGCGAACCCATTCAGGCCTGGCTTGACGGAGTGCCGATGCTGGACAAGGGCAATGGTCGTTTCGAGGCGCGAAAGTTCGTAGATAAGTCAGCGGCGGTCGCCCTGAGACTGATGCCGCCTGCGGGGCGCAACGGCGGGTCTGCGATTCAGGAAGCTATCCAGATCGACACGAGCGGGAACGGCAGCATGCCGCTGGGTGACTGGTCAACATTCGGCATCTTGAACAACTATTCGGGCGGGGTGCGGTACCGAAAAACATTCACACTGACCGCAGCCGAAGTGGCTGGGCCGGTCCAAATCGACCTCGGGCGCGTCACCGCCACTGCCGAGGTAAGGATCAACGGGAATAAGGCCGGCGTTCGCGTAGCTCCTCCGTGGAAGCTGGATGTGAGCGGGTTGCTGAAGGCCGGAGCGAACGAGGTAGAGGTGTTGGTCTATAACACCCTGTCAAACCACTATCAGACAATCCCCTCGGTCTACCGTGGAGATCCTGTATCAGGTCTGTTTGGACCAGTACGATTTTTGAATAAGAGCTCAAAAGGAGAATAGCTAACATGTATTTTAAGACTGTTTTTTGCATGGCGCTTGCGTTGGGTGCGTTGAGCGCTTCGGCGCTGGAGATCAGAAATCCCCGGTGTGAGTACCGGGTCAACCCGCTAGGGATCGATGCCGCGCATCCACGCCTGAGCTGGGAGCTCTCTTCCGATCAGCGCGGGATGGTGCAGGAAAGCTACCGGATTCTGGTGGCCTCTGCTCCCGATCTGTTGAATCGTAACCAGGGGGATTTGTGGGACAGCGGGATTGTGCAAAGCGACCGGTCCATTCAAGTGCACTATACGGGCAAACCGCTTGAATCAAAGACCCCTTGTCACTGGAAAGTGCTGGTAAAGACGATAGATGGCACTCAAGCGGAAAGTGCGCCGGCCTTCTGGAGTATGGGGATCCTGAAGCCGGATGAGTGGAAGGCGCAATGGATCGGAATGCAGGATGACACTTCCGACGACACCTATAGGCATGAAGTGATCGAAGGAAAGCTGGTCATCAAAAAAGCGACTCTGACGGGGCAAAGCAAATCCATCGATGTGACCTCGATTCTCAATTCGAGAATCAAGGAGGGGACCTTAGGGACAACCGTGACCCCGAAAGCACTGGGGGTCGAAGATCCGGGGGGTAATAAGCAGGTTACGGTGGAATACGAGTTCAACGGCAAGTCGTATGTCAAACAGACCCCGCAGGCGAAGACGCTCGGAGATATTTATTTGCCAGAAGGCAGCATGTATATGGATACGCCGGAAGGTCAAGAGGAGCGCCGTCGCTGGCCGGTCCCGCGCCAGTTGCGCAAGGAATTCAAGTCCACAAAAACAGTAACGCGTGCCATGTTGTATGTCACCGCGCTGGGTCTTTATGAAGTTCGCCTGAATGGGAAGCGGGTTGGTGACCAGATGCTTGCGCCGGAATGGACCGACTACAACAAACGGGTCCAGTATCAGGCCTTTGATGTCACAGGCATGATCGATTCCGGCGACAACGCCATGGGCGTGCTGCTCGGCAACGGATGGTATTGCGGCGGATGGATGCAGTGGCGTACAGAACTGCACCCCACATACGGGCATGATCCCAGTTTGATCGCGCAACTTGAAATTGAATATGCCGACGGTAGCCGAAAAACCGTTATCACTGACGAATCCTGGCGCGGTACGACCGATGGGCCTACTCGTTTCTCTGGCATCTATGAAGGCGAGATCTATGATGCGCGGCGGGAGATGCACGGCTGGGACAAAGCCGGCTATGACGACAAGGGATGGAAGCCGGTAGTGATTCGCCAGCAGAAAGCAAAACCGGAAAAGCTCGACTTTCAAGTCGGAAAGCTCGTCTGGCAGCGTAGCGAGCCCATCCGCAAAACAGGGGAGATCAAGCCGGTTTCGATCACCGAGCCTCGTCCTGGAGTGTATGTCGTGAATATGGGACAGCTCTTCAGCGGCTGGACACGGTTGCGGGTACAGGCTCCGTCCGGGACACGAATTACGCTTCAGCATGGCGAGGTGTTGAATCCGGATGGAACGGTTTACGTGGACAACCTGCGCGCGGGTCATTTCGGTAAGGGTGACCGTCAGATTGACCGCTATTTCTGCAAGGGAAAAGGTGAGGAGGTTTTTGAGCCACACTTTACTTATCATGGTTATCAGTTTGTTGAAATTCATGGTTTGTCCCGCAAGCCGACACCTGAAGAAGTGACTGGCATTGTCTTTCACTCCGATTTCGGTAAAAAATCCGAATTCAGTTGTTCGAACCCATTGCTGAGTCGATTTATCCGCAATATCCAATGGTCGATGCGGGCCAACATGTTGGGGATTCCAACCGACTGCAATCAGCGGGACGAGCGTTGCGGCTATACCGGGGATATGAACTTTTTCATGCCCGCCGCTGTTTATAATTTTGATCTCTCCGCTTTCTTCAACAAGTGGCTTGCCGATGTAAAGGATTCTCAAAAGCCGGGCGGATGGTTTCCTGATCATGCCCCATACTACGGCCCCGGCCCTGGACCGAATGTCGGCTGGTCCGATGCCGGAGTACTTTGTGTGTATCGCATGTTCCGGGAATATGGCGATACCGGCATCATCGAGAGCCATTATGATTCCATGACGAAAGCAATGGATCATCTCATCCGCACCGTCAACCAGGACGGTACCCGTGGAGGGAAGAATGAGCGTGCCAATCAGGAGTGGAGAATCGGGCTGACGGATCACGCGAAGGCGCCCGGCGGTAACAAGGTTTCTATTATTACCACCGGAACCGCATACCTCGCGCACAACGCGGATGTCATGGCTCAGATGGCTGAGGCGATCGGGAAACGTGAAGACGCTGCCAAATATCGCGCCCTTTACGAACGGACCCGAAAAGCATTTGCCGAAAAATTGATCGATCAAGACGGACGCGTGCACTCCGATTCGCAGACGGGCTACGCCCTGGCTTTTACCATGGGACTGGTTCCTGAGAATAAAAAAGAGTTGGTGGCCAGGCGTTTTGCGGAACGGATTGAGGAGGTTGGGCATATTGCAACCGGCTTCATGGGATGCCCGCGTGTCCTGCAGGGACTTTCCCTCGCCGGCCTTGACCGAGAGGCTTATAAGCTGCTGCTTAACGAGGGATTTCCTTCCTGGCTGTATATGGCCAAGCACGGTAATACGATATGGGAACACTTTAGCAGCAGGCTGCCGGATGGTTCTTACACCGACCCGCGCATGAACTCTTTTACCCATTATGCGCACGGTGCGGCGGGAGCCTTCGTTTTCAGTCACGTTGGAGGCATTCGCCCGGAGACGCCTGGATATAAGCGGATCACCATCAAGCCGGTTTTCGAAAAAGGGCTCGACTGGGCAAAGACCCGCTACGATTCGATTCATGGCCCCATCGAAACCAGCTGGAAACTTGCCGATGGCTTTGTGAGCCTGGATGTGAAGATCCCCGCCAACACGAAGGCGACGGTACACATCCCCGGTCAGCATCCCAACAGCATCACGGAGAGCGGTCAACCGGCCCTGCAAGCCAATGGCGTGAAGTTTCTGCGCATGGAAGACGGGCACGTTCTCTTCGAGCTTGGTTCGGGCTCTTATCGGTTTAGGGGGATTGATCAGACATTCGACCTGAGTCAGTCGCCAAAAAACTGGCTCGAGAGTCAGCCGATTTTGAGAGACATGCTGGCAACGGGAGAGAAGCTTCGTTACAGCGACCATCATCCCGACAATGTCCTCTGGGTTTTTCGCCCAGAAAATCTCAAACCCGGTGAACTCCGCCCAGCCGTCTTTTGCATCCATGGGGGGAGCTGGGGTGGTGACCCGCTGATGTATGCCGCGCACTGCACCCATTTGGCCCGGAAGGGCTATGTGGGTGTGGCTATTGAATTTCGCCGATATAACGAAAAACAGGGAATCTCCCCGAAAGAGTGTCTGGCAGACTGCCTGTCCGCTTATCGTTGGATCAAAAAGAACGCCCAGCGGCTTAATATCGATCCGGATCAGATCGTCATCGCCGGTTCCTCCGCCGGCGGACATCTGGGACTCTCCATGCTGACGCTGGAGGGCTACGACAATCCGGAAGATGACAAGACCATCCCCATTGATCCCAAGGGGCTGATTTTGATCAATCCAGCCATCGATCTGGTCGATGGCTGGAAAGACGGACAAAACCGATGCCGCGCCTTTAAGTTGGATCCAGTGGCATTTTCGCCTGCCCACCATGTGCGATCCGGACTTCCTCCGACCTTGGTGATCAGCGGCAGTAACGACAATGTGATCACTCCCGCCCAGATCCGGGCTTTCCAAAAGCGCATGGAGAAAAAGGGCAATCAATGTGAATTCATTGAGTACCCGAATGTTGGACACGGCGTATTCAATTATGGCTTCAGCGGTGTTGGCAGTGAATATTTTCTCAAGGCGATGAACGATGTGGAGGGGTTTCTGGCCCCCTTGAGAACGCAACCTGATCGTGCTGGTATTTTGCCCAAATCTCCTGTTAAAACGAGTCCGTGTTTTGTCCAGATTACAAACGATGCCGATACCGGTGTTAGTTCGAAAAAGAGATATACCCATGCCGTCGATTTCGGTAGGGGGCAACCTGCAGTTGTTAATGGCGTGAAATTTGTGAGAGAGTTCAACCGTGCCGCAGACGGACGTCCCAACTCGGGATCTCGTACCTTTGGAATAGACAAGCATTCCAGCAGGAATCCTCCCGCTGTAGGCGGGCAGATCTCAAGTTTGTTTGAGGATTTCAATTTCGGTTCCCGGCACGGAACTATTGAGATGACTGGGTTGGTCAGTGGCAAAAAGTATAAACTTTGCCTTTACGCGCTTACCAATGAAGAGGTTGGGATGAAATAATGGAGCGTAATCACTTCAGGGTAAAAAACAGTGTGAGCGGGGGATCTCTGTTTCGCAGTGGGTTCATTGTTGTTGCGGCTGTGTTTCTGTGTGGGAACTCCCTGGAGGCTGCCGTTAAGCTGGCTCCCTTTCTTACATCAAATATGGTGCTGCAGCGGGACGTGCCGGTGCGGCTTAGCGGTTGGGCTGATGCGGGTGAGGCCGTCGTTGTCAACCTTGGTGATAGCGTTGTAGGCAAAACGGTTGGCGCAGGAGAAAAGACGCCATGGGTCGTTATGCTTCCGGCACAGAAAGCCGGAGTTCTCCCGGATCTTGTTTTTCAGGGAAAGAATAGGATTCGGCTTACCAACCTTCTTGCAGGAGACGTCTGGATCTGTTCCGGGCAGTCCAATATGGAGATGCCTCTGGAACCCCGCCCGTCATTTGGGGGAGTCCTTAATTGGAAGAAGGAGGTTTCAGCGGCAAAACACCCACAGATCCGCCTGCTCGACTTGAAAACAGGAGGCTGGAAGCTCTGTACGCCTGACAATACGAAATCATTTTCCGCTGCAGGGTATTTCTTTGGACGGGAGCTGCATGAACACCTGAATGTTCCCGTCGGCCTGGTTCAGGCTGCCGTTGGAGGCACGATGGCGCAGTTATGGACGCCGCGTACAGAACTCGATGGCACTCCTGAGTTTGCTGCATCCACGGATGACGCCAAGCGGATCGTAGAACAGTTGCTGCCTTTACAAATCAAACATCAGCAACTCATGACAGGCTGGCAAAAGGAGCTGAAAGAGGCCAAGGCGCTAGGGGGGGCACTTCCGAAGTGCCCGGAATCGACTTACAGCATTCCGGATATGGACCGCATGCAGTGGGCACAGTCAACGTTGGGTGCTGGCCGGTTGTTTTCATCGCGGATTCTTCCGCTAACCCCCATGACGATCAAGGGGGTGATCTGGTATCAAGGAGAAAGCAACGCAAGTTATGCGTCTGCATACGCCAGTTTGATGAAAAAACTGATTCGTGGCTGGCGCAGTCACTGGAAGCAGGGAGACTTCCCGTTTTTACTGATGCAGTTGGTTAACCAGGAAATTCCTCCGAACCAAAGACCGTGGGATTTTGCAGCCTTGCGTTCTGCTCAGCAAACTGTTGCGGGCACTGTCCCAAATACGGGGATGGCGGTTGGTATCGATATCGGCATGGCGCAGAATGGTCATCCGCCCAACAAACAGGATGTGGGGCGGCGTCTGGCACTCGTTGCCTTAAAAAAGGTATACGGAAAGAAAATTGTCGCCGCGGGGCCTCAGCTTGGTCATGTCGGATTTAGTGATAAAATGGTGGCAGTTCATTTTGATCCGGGCGGCTGTGCTCAACAGCTGGTGCTGAAAAAAGATGGGCCAAGTGGGTTCGAACTGGCCGGAGAGGACGCACGATTCATTCCCGCAAGCGCAGTTTTGAAGGGGAATACAATAAACTTAAGCGCAACAGGTGTAGAGCAGCCCGTCGCCATTCGGTACGCTTGGGCCAACAATCCGCCCTCCACCTTGTTTAATACCGCAGGCTTGCCTGCCGCACCGTTTTATAGACATCACAAAAATTGAAAGAGAGAAAAGAGAACATGAGAAACGCAATAGCAAGCTTACTAATGGGCGGGATATTTCTGGCCGGACAGGGCCCGCTGATAGCGGTTGAGGCAGGCAAGCAGGCCCCTTGTCAGATCATTCCGAGACCCCAGAGAGCGGAGTATTTGGATGGCGGGTATCAGCTGACAGAACGTACGGTCATTTATGCGAGGTCAGACAAACTCAAGGCCACGGCCCAATATTTGGCTGAACTTCTAAGGCCCGCAACCGGACTCAACCTGAAGGTCACGTCGCCGAGGTCTATGCCTTCCGGGGGAGTCGTTCTGAAACTTGACGATTCCCGGGTGGATTTGGGCGAGGAGGGCTATTTGCTGCATTGCACGCCAAAGGGCGTCACGATTACCGCAGCGAACCCCAGCGGGGTCTTCTACGGTGTCCAGACCCTGCGTCAATTGCTTCCACCAGAGATCGAGGGGCGGCAGACAGTCGAAGGACGGAAATGGATCGTCCCCAGCGTGTCGATTGAGGATCGGCCACGATTCAAGTGGCGCGGTTATATGTTGGATCCGGCCCGGCACTTTCTAACGAAGGAGGACTTGAAGCGCTATATCGATCTAATGGCGCTCCAGAAATTGAACATCCTCCAACTCCATCTGACCGACGACCAGGGATGGCGGATCGAGATCAAGAAGTATCCCAAGCTGACCGAAGTGGGTTCTCGGTCGAATCACAGCCGCAAATCAGGCGACGGTTGGTTCTACTCGCAAGCAGACATCAAGGAAGTCGTGGCATACGCGACGAGCAGGCATGTCACGGTTGTGCCTGAGATCGAAATGCCCGGGCACAGTGGCGCGGCCATCAGAGCATATCCTGAACTGGGGTGCACGGGCAAACCCGTAGAAGGCTGGAGTGCCCCCCTGTGCGTCTCAAAGGACTCAACGTTCGAGTATGTCACAGATGTTCTGGACGAGGTTATCGCCTTGTTTCCATCTCCCTACATTCATGTCGGTGCAGATGAAGTTCCCGCCGAGCATTGGCGTAAATGCCCGCGATGCACAACGAATATGGAAAGGCTCGCAGGCGAGAAACTTCCCGATGATGTTAACCCATTTCGCGTGAAAGTGGATCGTAAGGCGGGAACTGCCTTCCACAAAGACGTCGGTCTTCTGCAGGGCCAGTTCGTCCGCAAGGTCGACAAGTCTCTGGCTTCTAAGGGGCGCAGGATGGTTGGCTGGGACGAGATCATCGAGAGCGGACTGCAAAGAGAAAGTCGCGCAGTAATGATGGTCTGGCGTAGTCCGCACGCAATTGTCGGCGCGGTGAGTCAGAAGCGAAACCTGGTCATCTCGATGTTCCCGGATTATTACCTCGACAATGGGCTTTCTCTGAAGCGCACCTATGATTATGAGCCGGTACCAGCCGACCTGTCGGCGGAGGACGAAAAGTACATCCTGGGAATTCAGGGCAACATGTGGGGAGAGGGAACTCCGAGCATTCGACGAGTGGATATGCAATCGTTCCCACGTCTGTGCGCTATTGCCGAGACAGGGTGGTCGTCAAGAGAGAGGCGGAACTTTGACGACTTCTCCGTCCGCCTTTCCACGTTTTATCGGCGCCTGGATCTGCTGGGAGTTCATCGCAAAAGCGAGTAAGTTGGCTCGTCCAATGCCATCAGTATGACGACTGGAAAACCTGTGACGTGCTCGCATGCGCTTTCCACGTTTGCAAAGCTTAGCAACTACCGCCTTTCAACGGACCGGATCATTGACGGAAAAGACATCTTCGAAATTCTGCTTGGGAAAAAAGAAGCCAAATCCCGCCCCACCCACGTTGGTACTCTCGGCAACGATCCTTAAGTGAGTGCCATTCGGAACTGACCGGCTTTAAATGCGATCCAAGCTCGACGGGAATTCACTGGTTGCGCTGGAGCTGAAACTAGGGCAACTATGCACTCTGAATACGAATTTAGAGCGACAATGATACAAAGGAGGGTAAAGAAATGAAACAATTTATAGCGGTCGATAACATCGATCACTCCAATGCGAAAGCCGATCCGCGCGGGCGGAGTCTGCGTCCGGCGTCGAAAGCCAAATTGGCTGGATGGTTGCGGATGTTTGTTTTAGGAACCTCCATTTTGGGCTTGCTCGCGGGGCGGGTTGCCGCCGAAGAAAAACCAAACATCATCTTTTTCTTAGCGGATGATCAACGCAACGATGTGCTCGGCTGCGCTGGTAATACGATCATTCAGACCCCGACCTTGGATCGCCTGGCGACGCAAGGCATTCGCTTTGAAAATGCCTTTTGCGAAGTGCCTATCTGTGCGGCGAGTCGTGCGACGCTGTTCTCCGGACTGACACAGCGTACGCATGGTTATAATTTTGGTGAGTTACCGGTGCCCTCTAAGTTTATCGCCAGTAGCTATCCGATGAGGCTCAAGGGCGCCGGTTACCGGATTGGTTTTGCTGGGAAATACGGCATGCGATTTGGGGGGCCGGGGTTGAAACATGAATTTGATTTTATGCAGGAGATCGGGCGTAATCCATTTCTTAAGAAGCAGCAGGATGGCACGCTGCGTCATGAGACTGATCTGTGTGCGGATGCCGCGATCGAATTCATCAAATCAAATCCGGCTGAAAAACCGTTCTGTATGTCGGTCAGTTTTAACGCGACCCATGCTGAGGACGGAGATCATCGACCGGGCTACCATTTCCAATGGCCGGAATCGGCTGACGGACTGTACGAAGATGTGGAAATACCCGGGCCGGAACTTGGGGATGAGCGCTATTTTAAGGCACTGCCGAGCTTTCTCAGAGAAAAGAGAAATCTCAATTATGAGCGATACTTCTGGCGGTGGGATACCCCGGAAAAATACCAGATCAATATCCGCGCGTATTATCGCATGATTACCGGTATTGATCACGCCATTGAAGGGTTCTCCAAGAGCTGAAAGCAAAGGGGCTTGATCAGAACACAATCATTGTTTACTCCGCCGATAACGGCTATATGAGGGGAGATCGTCGTACCGCTGGTAAGTGGAATCACTACGAGCAGTCCTTACGTATACCGCTGATTGTCTATGATCCCAGGCTGCCCAACGCACAGCGTGGTCGAGTGGTCAGCGAGCTGGTCAGTAACGTCGATTTGCCGGCAACCTTTGTCGACTTTGGTGGCGTTGAAATTCCAGAGGTCTATCAGGGGCATTCTCTTTTGCCGCTTATGGCCGGTGACGCCCCGGCAGGCTGGCGCAAAGATATCTTCGCAGAACATAAATTCTATCATTTCAATAACTGGTATGCCGTGCGCAGTGAACGCTATAAATATGCCTCCTACTATGAAGAAGACGGCGGTCCTTATGAATGTCTCTACGATTTGAAAAAGGATCCGACAGAGCTGATCAATCTGGCTGCCAACCCTGAGTATGCGTCTGTGCTGAATAGGATGAAAGAGCGCATGGAGCGCTATCTGGACGCCTACCCTGAGGCGGTATCCAAGCAGCATCAGAAAAATAAATAGAACGCCGAAAAATATACCCACGGACAAATCCGGTCGGGGATCGTGCAGTCGCCATTATCCTAACTACTCTTTTTAGGATCAATCGACACAGTCTTCATGAATCACATTCCTTTTGCTCAACTCGCGTCGCGCATCGATGGCGAACTCCACACCGGTAGCACCCTGAGGCGGCTCTACGCGACAGACGGTTCCTGGCTACTGGCAAACACATGGAACACTCTCCGTAAAAAGCGACTCGATGCCATTATCTGGGACGCCACCTGTGGCGAAGGAGCGGGAGATCCTCGAATTTTCAGCCATAACGACATGAGCATGATTCGCCACATGAACCATTCCCTTGTGAAAGGAAAGGTACTGAAACCTGATGCAAAAATCATTCTCACCCATATCGCACGAAAACTGCAGCCCCCCCATGCAGAGATGGAGCAAACGCTCCTACCGGAAGGTCTTATCCCTGCCTATGACGGTATGTCCGTCGTGCTGAGCTAAACAGTCTGAACAAAATAGAGAGACCCTTAGACGTGATCAAAAATAATATTCGTCAGCCGTATCATACCGGTGCGGTTTATTTGAACCGGCATTGGCTCAAAGAGACTCCACACAAGTCGTCGGTTTTGGGCGGCGACGCAGCGGATGAGTCTGAATCCGAACTCAAAGCATTGGCAGAGCAACTCAACCAGACTATGCCAAACTCTGGACGAATGGGTGTGACTGGCCTTCATCCTTACGAAATAAAGATAACGTGAAAAAGCAAATCCTTAGGACCGCCCTATGTGCTGTCGCCTGCATCTCCGTTCTGGACATGACGGCTCAGGCCTTGTCAGCCCAAACGATTATAGTGTCGCCTGGCGGAACGGTTGACTCGCTACCAGAGGCTCGTGATGCCGTGCGGGCATTGCGGGCCGCAGGTGAAAAGGGCGATATCGATGTCGTGATTCAGGACGGGGTTTATACGCTGGACCAAACGCTGGTCTTCGGGCCGGAGGATTCTGCACCCGAGGGCGCGGTGACGCGCTACCGTGCGGCCGAGGGCGCGAGTCCCTTGATCAGCGGCGGTCGTGTCATCAAAAACTGGCAACAATCCGACCTGCAGAGCGGCAAGGTCTGGAAGGCGAAGGTCCCGTGGGCGAAGGGGGATGCCTTCTTCCATTGTCTCTACGATGGCAGTACGCTTTTGCAGCGGGCGCAGTCTGAAGAGATTCGTGTGAACGTGGATGCGCCCAGAAGCATGTATGCGGGCGAGCTTAAGCATCGGCTGGAGTTTTCCTATACGGGCGATGTGCTCAAGCCCTGTAAAAATCTGGAGGATCTGGAGCTATACGGCCAGCCCACTCGGGCGTGGTTGGTCAATTACCTGGGGATCGCCTCGGTCGACCCGGAGAAAAAACGGGCCCGGCTGACGGTTCCGGCCACATACCGTATGGGTGGATCGTTTGTTCTGGAAAACCGGGTCGATGATCTGGATCAGCCGGGTGAATGGGCGCTCAATGCGCAGGAAGGCATCCTCTATTACTGGCCGGAATCGGGCACGCCGGGCGATCAGGTAATTGCCCCGGCGCTGGATGAGCTGATCCGGGTGGAAGGCGTGAACGATGCTTCCGTTGCCGGGAAGAAGGACCGGCCTGTCGAGGGCATTGTTTTCAGCGGGCTTCGGTTTGCTCACGCAGATCGCCAGAAGTGGTTGCCGGAAGACCAGGGGATTCAGCACGACTGGAACATGTGGGACAAGGCGAACGGGTTGATTCGCTTTCGGGGCGCCCGCAATTGCGCCGTCCGGAACTGCACTTTTTTCGACAGCGGCAGCGACGGTGTGCGGCTTGATCTGTTTTGTCAGGAAATCACGGTGGAGGGTTCCACGTTTAGGGATCTCGGCGGCACCGGAATCCTGTTGTGCGGCTATGGGCCGGGCAAAAAGGATGTCAACAAAGGCAATACCATCCACAACAATGAGATTACCCGGGTGGGGCAGTTGTTTCTACATTCGCCGGGGATCTTTGTCTGGCAGAGCGGGCATAACCGGATCTCTCATAATCATGTCTACGATCAGGCTTACACCGGCATCGTGATCGCAGGCGTGCGTCGCCGTTTCTTTGCCCCCGTTTTTAAAAAGACGGGTCAGGCCAATCCGTTCGCCAAATGGAAATTTCCTGAAGGGACGCGCGAGCATATTCCCACGATTCGCTGGGACGAGATTACACTCGCCGACATCAAGGCCTGGTCCGCGTATGAGCCGTACATGCATGCGCGGGGAAACCTGATTGAGTTTAATGAAGTGCATGACTGCCTGAAGTTACTACACGATGGAAACTGCATCTATCTGTCAGCCAATGGCGATGGCAACATCGTTCGGCATAACGTGACGTATAACCATCCGGAGGGGGCGATGATTCGTACCGACGATGATAGCCATGGTGCCACGGTTCAAGGCAACCTTCTGTTTGGCACTACGGGGAATCAGGGGATCACCATCAAGGGGCTGAATACCGCCACAGGAAATGTGTTCGTCAATAGCCAACTACTGACAGGGCGGGCGGGCAACACCGTCGATCCAGAGTCGGATCTGTCGCGCAATATATTCTATGTCGTCAGTGGCTCGGTATCCGATGGCTTTCACTACGGTATCGATAGCGTGGGTGCCGGGCTGGATTATAATCTCTACTACCATAATGCGCCGGGGGTCGGGGAATCACTGTTAATGAAACAACGTGCGCGTAACAAAACAGCGTTAGCGGACCATCACAGTCTGGCCAGCGATCCGCTGTTTGTGGATCCGGTTCATGGGGACTTCAGTTTCAAAACCGGATCGCCTGCGCTCAAGCTGGGAATGAAACCCTTGTCGCTGGATATCGTTGGGAAAATGGGGACCTTGCGGGATCCGTTTCTGGCGCGTTTCATGTCTGACTCTTCGATGCTCTTTAAGAGCACGGCGAAAGAGGGCGGAAAAAAGAAACGCAAAAAAGACAGCAACGAATTGAATTTGTGAACAAACCGCTCTCGGGCTTTATTTGGTGTACATCATCGGGTGTTCACGTGATTACGCAGGGGAGGGTGTTATGTTACTCTAGGGAAGTAATAAGCTATTGAGCGGGAGGACAAAGCAGATCATGAAATTTGGTGGACCCTCGACAACACAGAATAAAATGAAACACCGTAATTATATAAGATCAATTAGCATCGTAGTCGTACTCTTGGTATTTTCAGGGTATACCGCTAGCGCAAAGGATAGAACAGGCACGTTGCCGAATATTGTCTATATTCTGGCGGACGATATGGGCTACGGCGATGTCAGCGCCCTAAATCCGGAATCAAAGATTCAAACCCCAAGCATTGACCGTCTCGCAAGTGAAGGGATGAATTTTACCGATGCCCATTCCGGATCCTCTGTTTGCACCCCGACGCGGTATGGAATTTTGACTGGTCGCTATTGCTGGCGTACGCGCTTGAAGCAAAAGGTATTATGGAATTATGATAACAGCTTGATGAAACCTTCCCAGCTCAACGTGGCTTCTTATCTTAAAGAAAATGGCTACAACACAGGGATGGTCGGCAAATGGCACCTGGGGCTGGATTGGGCAAGTCAATCCAAACCGGGGGAGATCACCGAGGATGAGGCTGACGTTGACTTCGCTAAGCCGTTCAAAAATGGCCCTGTGGACATGGGCTTTGACTATTTCTTCGGCATCAATGCGTCACTCGATATGCCACCCTATATCTTCCTCAAGAACGACAAGGCCGTCAGCATTCCAACGGTAGCAAAGAAAACCTTCGGTCGACGAATCGGACTTGCCGACAAAGACCTGGAGCCCGAACACTTTCTGCCTGCGTTCACTCAAGAGGCCGTATCGTACATTAAAGCGCAGGATAAGAATCAGCCCTTCTTCCTCTATTTCTCATTGAATGCGCCGCACACACCGATCGCGCCGTCCAAACCGTTCCAGGGCAAAAGCAAGCTGGAGGGCAAGCTGGGCAAGTACGCAGATTTCTGCATGGAAGTCGATGATACCGTGGGCCAAGTCCTGGCCGCTCTAGAGGAACGCGGATTAAGCGATAACACCCTGGTGATTTTTACGGCAGATAATGGCTGTGCTTACTACATCGGCGTCAAGCAATTCGAGGAGGAAGGACATTTCCCGAGCGCGAACTACAGAGGTTACAAAGGTGGAACCTTTGACGGCGGGCACCGTGTGCCATTCTTGGTGCGATGGCCAGCAACCATCAAGCCGCGGACACAGAATGACCAAACGATTTGCCTGACAGATCTATTGGCTACCTGTGCAGCGATCGTAGCAGAGCCGTTGCCCAGGAATGCCGGTGAAGACAGTCTCAGCTTTTTGCCCGCACTGCGCGGGGAAGCCATCGATACGTCCATGCGTCAAGGAGTGGTTCATCACGACTTTGGGGGTAACTTTGCCATACGGAAAGGCAAGTGGAAGCTCTTGACCAAAGCGACATCGGGATTGGGGCACCCTTACAAATCGGATCTAACACCGCAGTTGTATGATATGCAGGGGGATCCCGGAGAAACAACGAATGTGGCCAGCCAGCACCCTGAGGTGGTTAAAGCACTCACCGCACTTTTAGAGCAATACAAGCGTGAGAAACGGAGTGTCCGGCGACGCTAGAATCGAGCAAATAGATAATGAATGTTAGCAAAACACTCTGTATCTCCACGCTACTCCTGGCAGGAGGCTTCGGCTTCGAAGCACTTGCCCCGGAGCCCACCTTCGCGGGCTCTCGGATTGGACGAGAGGGAGAAGCATTCTGGCGCTATGCGGGTAACGACGCGCATGACCTGATCGAGCGTGCTGTCGAGACACTACGCAGGGAGGGTTGGAGCTACGTTAAAGGCGGCAATCGGGGTGCCAGTGGGCGCACGGAGCGCGCCTTCCTCCGGAAGGGCAACGTAATGGCCGAGTGGATCTATGAAAAGAACAGGACGTCCCCCGAGATACTCTGGGTGCACGTCTGGAGGGACACCCCGGAGGATGAGCTACGCGCCCAGTGGGAGGAAGCGCAGCAAGGCGGCCCCGAAGTCGTCAGTGCGTTCCTTGCGAACCTCGCCGTGCCGCAACGCCATCTTATCGAAGGCTCTGTTAAATTCGATCTCAATCAATCAGAGAAATAATGATGAAAAATAAAAAGATATTGATAGCTCTCGCTCTCATCAGTGGCGTGTCGTTGACCCATGCCACGGCAAAGACTCCGGCGCACCCGAATGTGTTGCTGATTGCGATTGACGATCTCAATGACTGGATCGGCTGCATGGGCGGGCATCCGCAGGCGAAGACGCCGCATATCGATCGACTCGCCGCGCGCGGGGTGCTGTTCAATAATGCCCACTGCCAGTCGCCGGTCTGCAACCCCTCACGCGCCAGCATGATGACCTCGCTCTATCCGAGCACCACCGGGGTTTACTTTCTGACTCCTGATCTCAGTCGGTCGCCGGTCGCAAAGAAAAACACCTTGTTGCCCAAGCGTTTTCAAGATGATGGCTATCATGTAACAGGTGCCGGCAAGCTCTTTCATGGAAATCAAAATAAAAACCACATGCCAAATTATGCAGGATCATTTGGCGGGTTTGGGCCTTTGCCCGAGAAGAAAATCACTTCGTTTCCCGGCGGAAAGATATGGGACTGGGGCGTGTTCCCAGAAAAAGATGAGTTGATGACGGATCATAAAATAGCCGAGTGGGGTGTTCAGCAACTGGCTAAGCAACAGGATAAGCCGCTGTTTCTGGCGACGGGCTTCTACACCCCGCACGTGCCACAATTTGCACCGCAGAAATGGTTCGATATGTATCCGATAGAAACACTGCAACTACCCAAGGTGATAGCAGACGATTTGAAGGATATTCCAGAATACGGAGTCAACCTGACCCGCCTCAAGCATGTCGCGCCGACCATGGAGTGGGTTGAAAAAAACGATCAATGGAAACCACTCGTTCAGTCCTATCTTGCCTGCATCAGCTTCACCGATCATCAGGTGGGTAAACTGCTCGATGCTTTGGACAACAGCCCGTACAAAGACAACACCTTCATCGTCCTCTACACCGACCACGGTTTTCACCAGGGCGAGAAGGAGCGCTTTGCCAAGCGCAGTTTGTGGGAAGACGGAACCCGCACGCCGATGATCATTGCCGGGCCGGGACTTGTTAAAGGTAAGGTGTGCTCAAAGCCGGCACAGTTGCTCGATATCTATCCAACACTGCTGGAACTGTCCGGATTGAAAGCCGACCCCAAACTCGAGGGGGATTCACTCGTGCCACTGCTGAAAAATCCGCAGGCAGATTGGCCGCATATGGCGCGCACCAGCTTCGGCCCCGGAAACTACTCAATCGTTTCTGAGCGATACCGCTACATCCATTACAACGACGGCTCGGAGGAGTTTTATGACCACGCAGGTGACCCCCACGAGTGGAAGAACCTGATTGAGAACCCGAAGCTGGCAACACTGATTGAAAAGCACAGGGCTATGATACCTGAAAACGCTCATCCGATCCTCGGCAAGGACTCAACCGGACACAAATCATTTGAGGCCAGTGAGGCCGCAAAAAAAGAAACAACAACGTTTGACCCTCTGGATTGGAAGCGTCCGGTCGACAATCCGGTCTTTACGACAACCTTTGGTAATAACCATGACTCCGTTCTCTTCGTCGATCCGGATCTGGAATACCCTTACCACTTGATCATCAGCCACACGGCCGAAGCCGCCCATCTGTGGCGAGCCAAGAAATTCTCGTGGAGCAGCGACGACTGGGAACTCGTTTCTGACCAATACAAGATCGGGAAACACTACGAGTACGATGATGGAGTGAAGGTCGATGGCACCTACTATCTCTATGAAGAAGGGATCGTTTACACCTACTCAGGGCCACTCGAGCAAGCCAGCGGAAAATGGGAAGCAGCTGGCACCTTTCCTCACAAGCAATGCGATGACATCGGCATCTATGTCGAAGACGGGGTATTCCACATGTTCGGCGAACATGGCGATTTCCCGCACGGGCCGGATGGCACCAGCCTGGCTCACTTCACTTCCACTACGGGTCTAGGCGATTGGAAATTGGTCAACGCCAAAGCCGTCGATCCCAACCCCGACGGAGGGCACAAATATGGCGTGGGTGACGCAACAATCGCCAAGATCGAGGGACACTATTACATCTTCTGCGACCGGGAATCAAAGGGCAGCCCCTACAAGGTCGTGGCCTGGCGATCCAAAAATATCAATACGCCCTTCGAGTATGTGGGCAAAGCGATCACCCCGCGCTCGGATGAAGTGGATGATTGGGACAACCACCGCATTCAGGATCCGGACATTGCCTACATCCCCGAGCTAGGCAGATATGTCATCACAGCAAACATGAGAGACCACGATGGAAATCCCGGCGGACACTTTCCTACCCTGAAGGGAAAGCAGACGCGCGTGATCGGTGTTTTCTATTCGAACAAGTTACTGAAGGCGATCCCGCAGAACAGGACGCGTTAGCACAGGCACCGGATACAAATAGAGACTATATGAATAAACTTAATTATATAAAAGCCACACTTGTCGCGGGGTGCATGTTTGCGCTTCTGCCAGAAGGATACGCTCAGATAGAAAAACCCAATATCGTTCTGATCATGGCGGACGATCTCGGCTATGAATGCATTGGTGCCAACGGCGGGACTTCATACCAGACGCCCGTATTGGACAAGCTGGCTGCAACGGGTGTGCGATTTGAGCACTGTTATTCTCAGCCACTTTGTACACCGTCGCGCGTCCAGATCATGACTGGCATCTACAACGTTCGGAACTATACAGCGTTTGGCGTCCTAGATCGAAAGCAGACGACCTTTGCCCACCTGCTCAAGAAGAGCGGCTATGCGACCTGCATCGCTGGCAAGTGGCAGCTCGGCAAACAGCCGGACGCGCCACAGCACTTCGGGTTTGATCAAGCCTGCCTCTGGCAGCACACGATTCCAGGGGCCAAAGGTCCACATGGAACTGACAGCCGTTTCGTGAATCCGCAGATTGATATCAACGGACAGACCGCCACGCTGCCTGAAGGCTCGTTCGGCCCGGATGTCTGTGCGGACTTTATTTGCGACTTCATGGAAGCGAACAAGGACAAGCCGTTCTTCGTCTACTATCCCATGATCCTTACACATTGTCCTTTTGCGCCGGTGCGGGACTCTGCGGACTGGGACCCGAAAAGCAATGGCTCACCAACCTACAAGGGCGATGCGAAATACTTCGGCGATATGGTCACCTATATGGACAAGCTCGTCGGCAGGATCACCGCGAAGCTGGATGCCCTTGGCGTGCGCGACAACACGCTGATCCTCTTTGTCGGCGACAATGGAACGGACAAGCCGGTCGTCTCATCGATGGGCAATCTCAAGGTCGCCGGAGGTAAAGGAAAAATGACTGACGCCGGCACCCGGGTTCCCTTGATCGCGAGCTGGCCGGGCACAATTGCAAACGGACTCGTCACCACCGACTTGGTGGATTTCAGTGACTTCCTACCTACGCTATGCGAAACCGCCGGCGCAACGGTCCCGTCGACATTGAAGATTGATGGGAGAAGTTTCCTGCCGCAGTTGCTGGGCAAGGAGGGCAACCCCCGCGAGTGGATCTACAGTTGGTACAATACAGGTGGTGGGCCCAAGGGAAGGGAATGGGTCAGGAACCAGCGTTATAAACTCTATCGCACAGGAAAATTTTACGACATCCGTAATGATGTTCTGGAGGAGCGCCCCCTCAAGCAACTCTCTCCGGAAGCGCAAAAAGCGCGCACTCTTTTTGAAGGAGTCCTTGATACCTACAAAGATGCGCGTCCCGCTTCAGTCGCAGCCCAAGGGAAGCAAAAGGCAAAGAAGCCGCGACAGAAGCAGAACAATCGAGACTAATTTCAGGAATCAGAAAAAGAAGGAAAAGGTATGAGTATTTTAAAAAAACAAAGAGTCAGATCTTTGCTGTATGCGGTGCTTGCTTCGTGCTCGGCATATGCCACGCACGCAACAGATGTTGACGATTATAATGTGGTCTGGACGAGTCCCAGCGAAGACCAGGCCGGATCCATGCCGTTGGGCAACGGGTCCACGGGGCTGAATGCCTGGATTGAACCGAATGGAGACCTTCTTTTTTATATCTCCAGAACCGACTCCTGGGGTGGAGACGGGGAGTTGTTGAAATTGGGCCGAGTTCGGGTCCAGCTGGATCCCGCGCCCTCGACAGAGGACTTTCTGCAGACACTGAGTTTGAAGGATGGTAGCTTGAAGGCGCGTTATGGGG
>ERZ651776.2013-NODE-2013-length-23134-cov-47.754001_pt1 | contig 23134 bp, 32 predicted proteins | sample MGYA00514761_ERZ651776 | MGnify/ENA metagenome assembly ERZ651776 | reverse complement strand
CGACCAGGTGCGAGTCCACAAGCATGGGCGTATGCGCGCGTACACAGTTTTGTTGTTAAGGGGAAGACGTATTATACATCCGATAAGAATTTACGTTAAACAAGTTCCTTAACTAAATCGTCTATACTCTTATAGTACCGTTTAAGGTCTTTCATGAACCGTTTATTCTTTTCGAGATCTTCGTCGACCTTCCTATTCTTATACACGTACGCTAAATTCGATTTCGAGTACCTCGTCCGTTTTTGGTTTTCGTTAGGTTTTCTCGGTACGAGTTTTTTATCCTTTTTCGCGACGCTTTGCATGGGTTCAATACGTTTCGTAAAACTAATAGCTTGCATGACCGTATCGGCAAGATCGTCTTTCTTTTTTGACGCGTTGAATATAGGAATCCAGTGTGCGTTAACCGTATTATTCCATATAAATTCCTGACACCTTTCTATCGATGCCTTTTTCCGTTTATTATACATGACTTTACCGGGACCCGCAAAATCGGGTATTTTGAATCGCGCATCGTAAATGATCGTTTCGGCTTTAGGGTTACGTATAATAAAATAGGCATGGAGAAAGTGTTCGACCATTTTCATTTTCCGATTCTTATCGGGTTGTTTTTCAATAAGAACCGTATCGGCTTTCAAAATCCACGGTTTTTCGTCCAAATGGTTTCTGAGTGAAACAAATAAACCGTCTTTATGTTCAGGAGGTACACCAGAAACATCCCACTGAACAATAAGGTTAGACGTTTCGTCAAGCATACACATGGCTAAGTTACGTATACCGACATCGATACTTAAAATCATTAATATAAAGAAAATTTTTATCTTTAAGTCGGTATTACATTTAAAATAATAATATTTTTAGAATATAGTAAGTAATGTTGACTATAATATCAATTTTAATATTTACATTTATTCTTTTTCTAATACTTTTGTTTGGAAAAAGGTACTACGATGGGATAGGTCTAACAGAAATTGAAGAGGAAGATGATGAAACATCGGATGATTTTTACCAGAACAATGATAGAAGTTCATACTTTTCAGATGAAGTTATAGATTGTCAAGAAACAATAGCATCGTACGATACGTGTGTAACAACCGGACAAGACCTCGTTACTATATTACAATACCCCATGAATGGAGGTAAACAATGTACTGATAAAGTATGTAAAAATACTGATGTTTACGATTGTAGAGCACGTGGTAAAAAACGCGAGGTTTTTATTCGAAGTGGTCCCGGTTCGGATGGTAAATTTTTAAATTATTATGTTAAAGCATGCGAAGATGTTGAAAAATTAGTTTATGATGATGATAAAAAACAATATGGGTGTAAAAATACGGATATTTATAGGACCGAAAACCTTCGTAGTGGAGTAAAATGGGATATATATTTACAATGGGATGATTATTCAGATGATATTGGGGTAACTAAATGGATACTAGAAATATTACCCATAAACGCAGTGGATGATGGTCAGATAAAGTATCCAGGTAGAGATTCTTTTCAAATATCAGCACATATATACAATGAAGAATATCAGATAGATAAAACTATATATTTAAGACAAATATATGATACATGTGAACTCGCTACTCCTGGTAATGGTAATACCGGTGATATGGGTGGTGCTATTCCTGATGCCACTAATACCGGGACCACCGGGAGCCCTATTGCTGACGGAAGGCAAAGTGTCGACGCACTTGTCCCAATTGATGCAGGTGCCGTTATAGTGCCGACTACTGGTATAGATTCGTCACCCGTCGGAACCTTTCCATATTCTTGTAAGTTTGATGATACAGATCGGAAACTAATTTCTGACACGTTGGGTATTTCACACACCCCGTATACTTTTTTAAGCCATCCTAGTAGTTATCAAAACCCTTATTATATAAAATTAATGTGTGCAGAAGATAGTGCACAAAATATTCATTACCAAACTGCTTGGTCTGGTGATTCTATTGATACTTCAACACCGCAAGAATATGACGATAAGTGGACATGGAAAGATAAATCGGAACAACAAAGGGAATGTGAATTAGATTACAAAAAATGTATTTCGTACGAAGATTTTTTTCCTTACCACGGAAAAAAGTATGATATTAGTTTTGGAAAATGTGTTCCTAAAACAAGTTTTTTAAATAAACTTTCTACAGATTTAGAGGGAGGCTCTCAATATTTTAAATGGTCACCCGATTTGGCGGATATAGTTACTAAAAGGTGTGATCAAAGTATGTATTGTGATGAAGGTATGAAATCATCAAATATCTTTAATAAAAATGATATGACGAAACAATTCGATTATCTAATAGGTCTTATACCTTCGGGTGTGGGTCCTGCAACGACCCAGAACTCACGTAATCGGGCTAAATGGATTTTAGAAAATGAGATGCAACCTATAACTTATTCACAGGTGTGTACCATTAAAACGGAATAGATTTTTTTTTAAAATAAACGATATACTATATAAATAAAATAAATTTATATACTATATGGGTTTAATAAGTTTACTATTTCCAATTTTCCTTGCCCTAATTTTGATAGTTGTACTTTTTGGTATAATTTACCTTATAAAGAGAAGGGAAGGTGAAATTAAAGATGAAATGAAATCACTAAGGGAAAAACTAAATGATATAGAATATATAGATGAAGTTTTAGATACTGAAATCATTGAAGAAACTATAGGTGAAATTCTCGAAGAAGAAGAAACGTTCAATTTTCCATGTTTAATACCTCCATACAGTAATGGTTCGTGTGATCCAGGGTATAAAATCGAAACGGGTGAAGATACAGGTAAAAAGTGTTGTTACCCAGAGGACTCTATAAAACCTAGTGAATTTCAAAGGAAATTGAAACTCGCGAATCAAATAATTCAAGAAATTTTAATAACAATGGTTATGGGTGAACTATTGGAAAGATTGGTTAAAAAATTACTTACTTTAGGTATTACAAGAACCGGTGGTAAAGGCGCGATTTCTGCAGCTGCTCGAGCGGCTAAAGCAGCTAGAGCGGCTAGAAAGGCGGCTCTAGCATCTAAAGCCGTAGCTACGAGTATAAGAACAGCTGTTAGAACAGGAAGTAGAGCACTAGTAAAAGCTGTAACTGGTGGTCCTATAGGAGCTGCATTTTTGATTGTTGATGTTATTGGTATGGTATTGGATATTCAGGATACTCTTGGTTATGCGTCTTGGATTCCTCAAGCTACATTTGTATCTACTAAAAATAATATAGATTACCAATTTGGTAAGGCTATGGAACAAGCGGATATGGAATTCCCCATACTATACCCATTAAATGAATTATATGGTGAATCTTACTCAACTGCGATGGAACTAGCGTACGCTAAACTAATTGATAAGTATTTCGTAAGTGATATGGAACTGGAGAAGAATTCGGAATATAAAAAAGCGTTCGATGATTTCGTAGACGCGTTAGTAGATTCTATAGTGAACGAGACGAGTGAACCTGAATTACCTAAAACAATCGAGGAATATGCAATTGAAATAACAAAAGATCGTCACAATGAACGCGACGAACTTATATATGAAGAAATGAAAAATTTGATTCCACTTGGAGATTTGGTATCGAATACACAAATGTACCCAAAAATAAGTAGTCCTACAACAATCGGTATTTCACTTTCACAGGAAGGTGCAAGGAAACTGAACGAAAAGAATAAACCTAAATGGTTAAACGATGAATACACTAAACTTGCCGCTGTATATACCGATAAGTACTATATTTACGAAAGTGGTGAGGCAGATGATCTTACAATGAAAGAAATGACGTTAGCTGAAAAAACTGTTCTTGCAACGGGGTACGGAGCACTGTTTTCGATGTGTGAAAAAAGAAGAAAGTTGAAGAGTTCATCTGCGCCTATAACACCAACAAGTTACGGTTCTTATTTTGATTTTGAAAACGCAAAGTGTGTTTTTACTAAACAACTTTGTGATCGGTATGGTATGGATTGGAAATCAGATAAAAATGACTGCGAAATTGGTGAGTCGCAAAAATACCTTGAAATGTTATTTGGTACATCGATAGTAAGACATATTAAAGATGTTGCGAGTGAAAGAGACGAGGATTTCGAATCAGGTGACATTAACAGAATTGCAGCTGCTACATTTAGTACTATAGTGGATCCATATGGTCTAATGGACAGGGGTGAAGATGGGCAAACACTATTCGGTGATGACGTTGATGATACTATAGAGTACGTAGCTGGTGAAGTTTATGAATATGCTATTGAGAAGAACCCGCTTTGGATTGATAATTGGGGATTGTGGTAATAAATACAGGACATACTTATTAAGTATACAATTTTGGGTACATGTGGATTTAAAATAGTTGTGTATATTAATATAATAAAATGTCGACAGCAAAGATTGTATCAGGTGGCCTTCAATCAGGTATCGGTTCAGTCGACGAAATCACTGAAGCCACCTTGGCCGCAAACCAGCGCAACATGCGCCTTCTTGCAGAACAAACCCAATCCGCCGCCGTCAGACAGGCCGCTGAAGCTGGCGGCGACGCATCGCAGGCGGCTGCAAGAAATGCTCTTCAAAGAGCCGGTGATGCAGTAGCAGCCGGTGCTAGAAGAACCGCTAAAGCCGCAGCTGATAATGCGAAAGCACTTATAACCGCCGGTCTTGTTGTTGGCGGTGGACTATATTTAGAAAACAAATTCAACGAGGCGGATGAAGATATAAAAAATTGTATTAATGTGTGTTTACCAGAAAACTGGGACGATTACGAATACGGTGATCTTGACAAATCCGAACTCAAGTATAGAGTATTGGAAGGTGAAGATGCAAACCCAGACCAACCCTTGTGTACAGAGGCTATAGACGATTGTGGTGAATACTGTGGTAATAAGTGTGAAGACCTTCACGAATACGAATTACCAGGATCCAACACTGCCGCGGGTGTCGGTAAAGGTTTAGGTAAAGGTCTCGGAGGTCTTTTCGGAGGTCTTGCCAAAGGACTTGGAAAATTATTTGATCCATCGGGTATGGCGAGTAAATTTTCATTAGTAATGATTATACTTATTATTGTAATGACAGCTATACGAATGATGAAATAATAATTGAATTTAAAGAAAAAAACAAACTCATGTTTATATACGCATGTGGTGTTGGTGGTGTTGCCATCCATTCGAAGGTACGCCTTTAAGTATGCCGTATAAACATGACGAACGTCGTAACAAATTTTATACATCGGGTAACTTCTGTTCGTGGAGTTGTATGAAAACATATACCATAGATAAGTACGGGTGTAATCGCGGTGGACTCATATGTGGGAACATGGTTATGATGCGTCGTAAACTATTCAATAAGATAGGCACGATAAGACGCGCACCTCACCGACAAAGATTAGACGTTTTCGGCGGTGATTTAACTATAGACCAGTTTAGGGAAAATAATGTCGTCGATGAAGAACAACCTAACGAAATAGAAACTAAACCCGTACCCGAAATAAATATACCCATAATATCGAGTACTAAGAAACTGAGTGATATTACAAAATCGACGGGTAAAAATGAAACGTTACGTTTGAAACGCGAAAAGCCGCTCAAACGAAACGAGAATAATCTAGAGTCGGTATTAGGATTAGTTATCAAAACTAAAACCTAACGCACGCACTTGTTTATTTGTAGGACGTGATTTAGGAACATTAACGGATCTACACGAGTGTACCCACCTTTCACCATCGTACGCAATCCATTTAAAATTATATTTTTCGATCATTTTTCTACATAAAACACACGGTAGTGATATACCGTCCCCGTAACTGGTTTCACGACATATCACTAGAGCACCATGTTTTCTATTTATCCATGACGAAAACTGATGATTTTTGTACCCTTTTTTTAAAAATTCGTGTTTTAAGTTTTTTATGAGACGTCTTTCTGCACAACATGTAGAATCACTTTTTGATAGACTATTTAATTTGGTCGTATAAGTAACCACAGTGGTATATGACATATATTTATACGAGCGAATTATTTTTAATATCGTTACAATTAATACACACTTTTCCGCAATATACAAAGGAACAGTGTTCACACTCATTGAGTATTTTAATGTTTCGTTTAACGAGTTTATTTTGTGAATACTTGACTAAATCTTTTATGGTATATATTCCATACATAACCATTGTTTCTAAATCGGGGAACTTCATTTACAATATCTAGTATACGCGTAAAAACTTTATGTTAATTCATACACGTTTAGGCACCCAAACACTTGAACATTTTTTTACACCCAGCACTTGTTTTTAACATGAGTGCAAAGCTATCGATCATACCCGGGACCATAGCTTTTAAAAGTGTTTCGAATTCCGTATCGGTATCACCTTCATCGATCTGTTCAATGATTGAAAAAATCAAATCTTGTACGAGTTCCTTCTTATCAGGACCAGATATCGTTTTGAGATTGTTTGCTTGGAGCATGAGTGTAGATACCAAAATACATACGTTTTCTTTCGTGATACGTTTTCCCTTATACCTTTCGACAATTTTTTTCATTTCTGAAGCGACTTGTTTAGATTGTTTGGATTTTGAATCATAGTTTGCTACAATTTTTTCCGGTGTGGATGACATTTTATAATATACTATAAAATATTTTCTTTAATTAATGTAATAATGATGAACACAGACGATAAACTTGCGTTCATTGCTATAACTATAGGTCTGGCTCAAATGTTAATGCTTGTTCAAAAACTTGTAAATACAGACGATATATCTTATTATAGCCTCGAGTACGTTATAGCTGGTATTATTGCGAGTACATTATGGATAGTTTACCAGTATAGAAAAGGTGCTAATTTTTCGGTCGTGTATTCATCAGCTGGTTTATGTATAGGTTTATACGTTTTACAAAGACTGATAAAGGAAAGAAAACATGAAAAAGAAAAATCTTCTTCTATATAAATGCAAACTATTAATTCTACTTCTACGCGATTAAATACCGTATCATTTTCACCAAAACAAAACAAAAAACGAGTTATTAAAACAGTAACGCGTGCATCTAAAGACGATACGGGTATTAATTGGAAATACGTAGAGGCGGTTAATGGACGAGCAGCTATGTACGGTACTATTTTGGGTACCGGTAATTGGGGACTCACGGGTTTAAATGTTATTGAACAGACACACTATTTACCATTTTCTATATTGGCCGCTGGTTCTACTTTGATAGCCATAGGTACAATGACAAATGCCGTTGGTAAGTTATCAGAGGAGGATTTTGAAACGTTTGCGTTAATTAATACGGGGCGTGTTGCAATGGTTTGTTTTACAGGTTTGATCGGTGCTGCTATTGTCGGTGTTTGAGTCTAATAAAGGTATATCGGTATTTTGTAAAACGTAACTTAGAAAATCAATCATTTTTACTTTTTCCTCGAACGTAAATGTTCCTGCTCCACGTATCACGTGGACCAAGAGCATAAACAATAAGTATATAGAATCACGAAGTTCCATATACGATTACCCCCTAGATTTTCTTATCATTAAAAAAATGATAATCAAACACATTGTTCCAAAGAGTATTGGTGGTCCATACGTAACATAGTCTCGTGTAGTTTCATCATTTAATGGTTTACACGATTCGTTATTTACAATCGTATACGTAAAGTAAGATGTTATTATTCCCATAACAGTTAAAATACTCGAGAACATTAAACCATCTTCAGACCAAAATTTCTGGAGTAGTAAAGTTGAAGCAAGTGTAATAGCTGCGGTGAGTGAATGGTCTATATATCTAACATGATTCACTTTTTCTTCATCTACGTTTACTTCCTCACAATTTTTAAACGTATTTGTGCCTAGATATGCAGTCGTTGCATACATTATAGTTAATAGTATAACAATTAAAACAGAAACGAACGATATTTCTTCGGCCATTTTGTACTTATTTGTTATAGACTGAGAAAATTAATAAGGTCATCTCTCGTTTTCTTTTGTGACCACCCGAGTGATTTTATTTTTTCTGACGATATGTAATATCTAGAATCGTTAAAAGGTCTGTCATGTACATACGTTATCCAATTATTGTACTCTTCTGTATTTTTTACGACTTTAATTAAGAGTTTTGTAACTTCCATTACCGATATCTCATCGTCTGATGCGATGTTATATATTTCACCACATTTACCGTTTTTCCAAACAATATCTACAGCGTCTATAACATCTTCGACATGCATGAAAGCACGTTTTATTTCTGAACTTTTTGTACCGTGAATTGTACACGTAGCCCCGTTACGTAACGCCTTTTTGAATTTGGGTATAAGTTTTTCCGGGTACTGGTTTGGTCCATATACGTTATTACATCGTATTGTTTTGATATTCATTTTATACGAGTCTATATACGACTGAACAATCATTTCTGCGGCGGCTTTAGATGCTGAGTACGGATTTGTTGGTTTTAAAACACCTGTATCTTCAGCGAAAGGTACGTCAGTGGTAGATTCCCCGTAGACTTCATCAGTACTAAAATGGATAAATTCAACGTTTGGTTTGAGTTCTCTAAACTTATCTAAAAGAACGTGTGTACCATAAGCGTTATTTAATGTAAACTTTTTTGGTTCGTTAAATGAGTTATCTACATGACTCATTGCAGCGAAATGGAAAACAACATCAAAATCGTATTGTTTGATTAAGTATCCGACAAGGTCTTCGTCGCATATATCACCTTTAACGAATGTTGATACACCAGGTTTTACATTAAACATATTCGAACAATAATCGAGTTTATCTAAGTTTATAAATTTGATTTCGGGGTACCGTTCTTTCATAATGTTTAGGAAATTGGATGCAATGAACCCACACCCACCAGTAACTAGAACGTTTGTCATTTATTTACCTTTGGCAAATTTTTTAAGTAAATTACACACGCGATCAACATCATCAAGTGTCATGCCATGATGTGCACCTAGTAAGAAACCGTTGCGCATAATTATATCTGCATTTTCAAATTCCTGTTTGAATTCTCTAAATGCTGGGTGTCGAGTGATATTACCCGCGAACGTTACACGGGTTTGAACATCATTTTCTTCGAGATACTTTACAACACCGAGTCTATCGTCACATTGGAGAGGTATAGCGAGCCAATTTGGTTTTTTAGAATCGTCTGGTAATGTATAATACGAACAGTCTTTTAGGTTTTCCAAGTACCTTTCTATTAATTGTCGCCTGATTTTTAAGAACCCTTCGAGTTTATCGAGTTGTACGAGACCGAACGCGGCATTCATTTCACACGCTTTTAAATGATACCCTGCAACCCCGTATAGAAATTTCCAATCGTATGGTATACCGTCGACCGAATGGTTAAACCTTTCTGAAGGTTCTTCTACGTTATCACCTATACGTCCCCAATCTCGGAACATGAGTGCACGTTTATATTGTTCCTCATTATTGAACATGACCATACCACCAACACCACCCGCGGTAATAACATGACTCGCGTAGAAACTTGTAGTACTTATATGTGTACATTCGGTTCGTGTGATTGTGTCGGCAGAATCCTCTATGAGAGGTATACCTGGACAAACTGATCTAATACCTTCCCAATCGGGTACGTTACCAATAAGATTTGGTATAATGATACATTTTGTTCGGTGTGTTACCGCGGATACTACTTGCCACGGAGCGGGTACGTATGTTGTTAATTCAACATCGCAAAATTTTGGTACGAGACCGAGTTGTAAAATGGGTGCCACCGTAGTTGCAAATCCACATGCTGGTGTAACGACTTCTGAACCCTTTGGGAGATCAAGTGAAGCGAGAGCGAGTAAAATAGCACTACTCCCCGAGTTTACGAAAAGACCCATTTTTTTACCGAAGAGTGATGCGGTCCTCTTTTCAAATTCTATGGAACGTTTTCCAAACCCTGCTAACCAACCGTCCCTGAGACATTCTTCTACGGCTTTTATTTCTTCTTCTCCATATGACTCGAATTTATTAGGGGCATACCAGACTTTTTTGTCCATTATGATTTAAAAGGGGTGTTACTCTTTAAATCATATATTAGTTCCAACACTGTTTCTTTTTAGGTGGTACCTGAACAATCATATCATCTTCAAATTGTATGTAAGGAGACATATTTTCTAAAGAATCACCAAACATTAATTTAGGATAAATCCGTTGGGTTTCTGGAACTGTAACATGATCAAAGTTTTTGATACCATACGAATCTGCTATTCTAGTAAAGTCTACATTTCCATTATATAAGTCTGCCTTGGATGTTGCACAATAATTTGATTTGAAATAATTATCTTGAAACTGTTTAATCATACTATATCCACCATTGTCTAACACTGTAATATGAATCGGTAGATTATATGTTTTTATAGTTTGAAGTTCTTGAATATTCATTTGTAAACCCCCATCACCTATTATCACATATATTGGGAGATTAGTCGCTATAGCAGCTCCTATAGCTGCAGGTATAGCAAAGCCCATTGAGGCGTTTCCTAAATTTGTGAAAAGCTTTTGACTCTCTTTTAGTATGGCAGATTGTATCGTCCATACTAAATTACTACCTATATCCGGAATGATGATACAGTCATCTGGGAGGCTTTTGAAAAAACCATTTAGGTAATCATACACAATTGAGTCACTTTCACGTGATTTTTCTTCACTATATTTCTGCCTCCATTCATTTATTTTTTGTACCCAAATGTAAATTCTCGAAAATGTGATATTACCGTCATGTGTATTTTCGGGATGTATGGGTTCGTCGCGACTATGTACAATAACATTTTTCAAGAAGTTCTTGGCATCGCTCACTATACCGAGGTCAATTTTAACACCTTTTTCTGGCATTTTATTGATCTCTTCCACGTCAATATCGACCATAATCTTTTTTGAATGTGGAGAAAACATGGGTCCATTTCCACCAATTTGACGACTATCAAGGCGACTTCCAATGGATATAATGAGATCCGCATTTTGTATGGTGTAATTCGCAACTCTGTCGCCGTATACACCTGGGGAACCTATACGGAGTGGGTGGTTGGTTCCACATATATCAAATGCACCCCAAGAAACGAGAAATGGTAATTTTGTATTTTTTATAAATTCCATAGCCTCTTTCTCCGCCCCTGCGAGTTTTACACCGTGACCAAATAATACAACTGGTCTCTTACTTTTATAAATGTATTCTGTTATGTCAAACCAAGTGTTCTCATTGATAGACTCGTATTTTTGTACATCTAGAAGTATATCCAATGGTTTTTCTAATTCGGACATTTGGATATTTACAGGTAGATCGAGTAATACAGGTCCATATCTTGGTGTTTTTACGCATGAAATGAGTTTAGATAATTCATTTCCGATTGTTTCGATTGAAGATATATGTGTAACCATTTTAATGACATTCTCAAAGATAGCACACACTGGCATCTCTTGAAAGCCTGATTGTCTAGGTTTAGATGTAATGGCGGCAAGGTCTTCCCGTGTACTGACTTGTCCAGTAATAAAAATGGATGGGATCGAATCATACCAACATCCACAGACACCATTTAATATATTTTGAACACCTGGACCACTTGTGACACATACACCTGCAATTTTTCCAGAACTTCTATAATACCCTTCGACTGCCATAGATGCCGCTTGTTCATGTTGACAACACACATATACCGTATTTGGATGTTTTGAAATCGAATTAATAAACGGGACAATCGAACCACCATTGACAACGAAATACGTGTCCACCCCATGTGTATATAATGTGTCAACTATGGCATCGGCTACATTCATTATATTTATTAGTGTAGATTCTTTTAAGTTCTATATGATCTACTTATGTAGTTAAAAAAATGAAAGAAATATATTATAAATGAAAGTAGGTGTTTTGGGATGTAATGGATTCCTTGGGCGATATTTTTTGGAACATAACAAATGGATACCTATAACACGGGAAGAAGTCGATTTATTAAATCCAGTATCAGTTGAAAAATTTTTTTATAGGTATAAATTCAGTGTTATAATACATTGTGCAGTTGTTGGTGGTAGTCGTTTAAAAGAGGATACGAGTGATGTTTTGAAAGAGAACATACTCATGTTTGAAAATGTATCACGTTTTTTTGATGGTAAGATTATTTACTTTTCAAGTGGTGCAGTTTTTAGGGGGGATCCACCTACTGATCCATACGGTCTTTCAAAATGGATAATAGATAAACGTATTACACAAATACCCAATGCGTATAGTTTGAGAATATGGGGATGTTACGGTCCGGGTGAGTTATCTACACGTTTTAGTGCTATATGTAAAGATAAAGGACATATCGTCATAGAAAAGGATAAATATTTTGATTTTATTAATATAGATGATGTGATGAAAGTCGTTAGAGAATATATAGACGGTTTTAGAACAGCTAAACAATGTAATTTGGTATACTCGGAATGTTTTAAATTATCTGAATGGGCTAAAAAATTTGGATCGACGTATGAGATTATAAATAAAAAAGAACTTGGTGAACCTTATGTATCTGATATTAGAAACGATTTATCTCAAATAAAAGAATCTGTAAAGTATAACAGTGATAATTGGAGTTTATTCTGTTAAAGAAATGAAATGATAGTAAGTATATGAAGATTACTTATAGTATTCAAGTGTGCAATGAATCGAGGGAATTATATTCTCTTATAAATTTTTTATTAAAGGTCATAGACGAAGAGGATAATATACACGTTGTTGTAGATAGTTTACACAAAACTGATAAGGTGAATAAGGTTATTGAAAATTTTAAAGATAAAATTTCAGTTTTTGAAAGACCTTTTGATACGTTTTATAAAAATTCATGTTATCACGGTGAAGTTGCTACGGGTGATTATACATTTTTAATTGACGCTGATGAGATGCCACAAGAAAAATTAATAGCAAATCTTAAAAATATTATAACGGAAACTAAAGCCGAAATATTATTCATACCGAGAATTAACATTCAACCGGGTATAACTCAAAGTTATATAGATCATTATAAATTCAATATAAATGAAGCCGGATGGATTAACTGGCCGGATTATCAAGGTCGTTTGTATAAAAATTGTGAATACGTAACATGGACTGATGAATTACACACGAAATTAACAGGATCGACAAAGATACAAGGTATAGTTGCTAAACCTGAACTTGCATTATGGCATATTAAATCTATAGAAAAACAGGAAAGTAGATGGCAAGACGACGGTGAAGAATTTACTATATTTCCTCCATCTAAAGAAAATTTATACGATATGCTAATGTGATTAAATATTAAAGAATACATTGTTATTTATTGTATAAATGTACACTGTAGTTACAGTTAATGATGAGGCGTATGAATCTCTAGCTGAATGGACAGTTCATAAAAATAAAAAATTATATTGTGAAAAACACAATTATACATTATATCATTCAGGTGATGCTGCTGCAAATATAGCTAAAATGCCTTTTATGGCGAAATTACCACCTATACCAGAAACACATTACCCAATGGGGTGGGCTAAAGTATATGCCATGAAAGATGCATTCGAAAAGTATCATGATTGTGAATGGATTTTCAATACAGATTGTGATTCTATGATTACTAATATGGATATTAAATTGGAAGATATTATAAAAGAATACGCAGATGAAAATACACATGTTCTCATACCGGCAGATTGTAACGGTATTAATTGTGGGAACATGTTTATAAAAAATTCATCGATAGGAAAGGCTTTTCTTGATACTGTTATAGCGGGTATGTCATTGTATAGAAACTGGTACATGTTTGAAAATCAGCTTATTCAGGACCTTTGTGTAGGTACATATTTAACAGAACAAGGTGTAATACCGGGAGGTACGTTATGGGGTAGAGTGTGTAAGATTGTAACTCAACGTGGTTTCAATTCGTACGATTATAAAGAATTACCTTTATTAAAAAATAGACCAAATTACAATGATATACTCGGTAAGAACGGAGAGTGGAAAGAAGGTGATTTTATGATACAATGGCCAGCTACAAGTCTGGAATATAGAATAAAAGCAGCGGAAACGTTGTATAAAAGTGAAAAAATAATATCACGATAATGTAATGCTCGGGACTGAAATAGAACACATTGATGGTCTTAGTACGTCTAATACTGATAATATGGCTGAACTTGAAGATATTTTAAAGTATTGTCAGTTGGGTCGAGAATGTTCGAAATCTATTATGGATGAATACACAGCATGTGATAAAATAAGTAAAGAGGTAATAGTATGGTATTCTCATAACAAAAAGGTACTGAAACAGATGAATGATTGGGCAGTACTTTATAAAGATGAATTTATTGAATATGGAAAAAAAATAAACGAAGTTCAGAAACGGATTAAAAATTTAAAAAACAGTGTTCTTAAATCTTAATACAATTTCAAAATCTCAGCAACCGCTGGGTGTCGCAAGATGTCTTCATCGTCCATGATGACATGTTCGATATATTCTAAATCCAATCCCTTTATTCGTTTAACAAGGTCGGCGAGACCGTTTCTCGGACCCAAATCACTTTGTTTCAGGTCACCCATAACGATCATTTTTGAATTATCACCCAATCTCGTTAAAAGCATCTTCATTTGGTTAGGTGTACTATTTTGCATTTCATCCGCGATGATAAAAGAATCGTTGAATGTTCTACCACGCATAAACCCTAACGGTTCTATACATACATGTTTCTCAAGTTGGTTACGTGTAAGATAGTTTTCGAAAACATCCATCATAGGTCTTATCCATGGTTCCATCTTTCGTTCCATTTCGCCAGGTAAGTATCCCATATCTTCATCCGCTGCAACTATAGGACGTGTAAGTATGAGACGTTTACACTCTTTGTTTGCTAATTTTTCTGCCGCGACCTGGCACCCAAACATAGTTTTACCCGAACCTGCCGGACCAGTTGCGATTACAATAGGTTTTGGAGATTGTATAACCCTTAAATATTCGCATTGTCCCGGTGTTTTGGGAAAGTTCATCTGTATAAAATAAGTTAAGGTTTTTTTTCTATTTAGATAATAAGATGATAACACACCCTGTAAAACCTGTATTTTTAATTAAACCTGTAAAAAAGTCTAAAAATCGTAATATATTAACTCGGTGTGTATCAGGTAATGATTATTCTGAACAAACATTTGATGACGTCGACACCGTACTTGTAAAATATTTTACGTTCAGATCTACACAATATACATTATCACAGGTATATGAAATGGATAGGTCACCCATGAAAAGTGAATTCAATTGGTTATGTGATTTTTCAAATGAACATAATCCAAGTTCTGGTGACGATTTTATAGAGGCGTTATATGAAAACGGTAAATCAAACATTGCATCTCGTGTTATGGAAAATAGAGAAGGGTTATTAAAACGATGGTTATCACAGACGAGTGAAACGAATGGTGAAAAGTTGGGGTTAAAAATGCACAAGAAAAACATGGATATATCACGAAAAATGTTAATGAAGTCTCTAGAAATTACACCGGAGACAAGCAAATCTTTTGATGAAGTATAAAGGTTTTGTATGTGTATTATATAATGATTGGGAGTGCACACGTTCTTCCAAATTGGGGTATGAAGTTTTATTTTATAGGTGTTATCAGAGGTGGATATACAACAATTACTGACCCAGACGGTAAACCACGTATAATTTGTTTTAGTAAAAAGAAGACTGCTAATGAATGTATAGACTACATATGCAAATACCGTTCAAGCTACGGTGTATGGCCAGACATGAATTTGGAACAACCTGTTTCGCGAATAAACCCTAATATGAATTTTAAGAAAAGAACACCCGAAAACATATCAGAATACATTTTCACTGAAGAAATGGTAAAGAGTCAACTCGACGAAATGTCAACCGGAACGGGTGTTTGTTATTTTTATTGTCATACTTTCGGATACAAAGAAGATTTATTACAAATATCATTATCTGGTCAGAAAATAGATGGTGAAATAAACGAGAGATATTATAAATCAAGATTAGATACAAGGTTAAAGAATGTGTGAATATATAATATAAATGTCATTTGTAAAAGAATTCGATCCTAAAAGTGAAAAACACGTGTTATGGTTACAAAATATAGATAAAACTATGGTTGAAATGGGAGATCTTAGTAAATCTAAAGATTTAATGAAAACTGTAAATGAAAACCCATTTGGTATTAAAATGGACAATCCGATTGATTGGGCACAGTCACATTTCCAATTGTGTATGAAATACTCACAAGCCGTCCTCCGAGGAATAGCTTATATTCCTACTTAACGGTCTACTAATTAACATTGATGAAGAGCGCGTTCTTGGGTGAGTATACTTAGCCATTTTATGATATTCTTTTAATGTAAAATTTTGAGGGTCTGCGTTATCATCCATGCGAATTAACAGTATTCTTCCTAAAACTTCCATATTTGTAAACGGTCTAGGTAATCTATTTGAATTTAAATTTAATTCGGTAAAAGATTCGTCTGATTCAGTTTTTACGATAACAACCTGTTCTTCAGGCCATTGTCCTAAAAAGCTCGCTTTCCCTTTCAATAATTTGAAAATTTCGTTTTTAGACGGAGATATATCAATATCTATTTCATATATATCGTTACGTTTTTCATTTATTAAAACAGCACGTGTCATCCTATTTTACTGGAATAAAAAAATTGCTTTTAATAAATGAACAACTCTATCAAAATATTTATAGCTTTCATAATCGTTTATATTATATTAAAAGAAACTGAACTGTATCAAAATATAGTTCTTGATACACCTTGGGTACAAACCCGTAATAAACCAATCACTACTTCCGATCCATTTAACATGTGCTCCCCAGAATCATTTTCTGATTGTAAGAAACCTGAAATGGAACACCTAAGTAGAAAATAATAGACTATAAAGTAAAAGATGTTATCTAGGGAATATGCAAAAGAAAAATACTCAGAAATACTTGGGGTACCGATCGAACACGCTATAGTTCAAAACTTAGAAAAACATACATCAAATTGGGCGTATATAAGAACGAAAGAATGTGGAGATACACCTGCGTCTAATAATAGTAATCACGTTCAACGGTATAAACAAAAATTTTTAAGTATTATGTATAATCTAAAAAAATCACCTATGTTAAAATATAAAATTTTGGAAGGTGAACTTAAAACATCTACTGTTATTAATTTATCACCACAGGCTCTGTGGCCTGAAGGACCTCACGCGAAAATGTCAGAACAAATAGCGGTAACAGAAATGAAAAAACAACACGCGGCTAATTATATGCATGATAAAGATTACAAGGGTCTATTTAAATGTGGTAAATGTAGAGGGTATAAAACTACTTTTTACCAAATGCAAACTAGAAGTGCTGATGAACCCATGACTGTATTTGTGACGTGTCACACGTGTGATAGAAGATGGAAGACCTAACTTTCTATTTTTATGGCGTACTGGGAGTGTGTAAGATCTGTTGGTTGATCACCAACTGATAATATATAGTTTAAACCAGATTTAGCTTTTACATTACCCTTGTTATGTGCAGGTGTTATTATAAGAATATGATAGGGTATACGATATCTTTTTAATTGCCATTTTGTAAATGCCGATGTAATTAGATTATTAGGTCTAGCTGTTATAATAACAATTTTATATCCTAAATCCATTGCGTAATATAATAACTTAATCATTGGTGTATTAGCCACACCATTTGTAAAAATAAGAGTATCATCTATATCAAACATAACTGCATCTTTTTCTCTTATAACCCGATCTTTTAGTATGTTATTCATTTAATATACTTTAAGAATTAAAACTTGTGTTTATAAAATGGAAAACCAGATTATTGACATTGAATTTGAAGATGGTATGATATATATAGGAAAAATTATAAAAGATATGGACACTGAATTTCAAGTTGCTATACTTGAACACGTGGGCGATGGTTTATGGGATTTTGATCAGGAGTTAGAGTGTATACCCAAGGATAGCGTTTCTGGATTTTATGATACAAAAAACCTGGAACAAACTGGCTTATACGAAATGACAAAAACCGGTTTATACGAAATGATAGATCTATCGGATACAGAATATGTTTTACCGAGTGATGAAGACGATTACGATTCTGGGTCGGAAGTTAGTCTCGTAGATGAATTATAATATTGATTAATAATAAAATGAATTCACAAAGAATAATATTCGCTTCAATCATTGCCGTTGTCATTTACATGTATACGAGACCCAGAATCGTTCCGGAAAAGGAAAAATACTGTTCCATGTGTGCTGGTAAGTAAAATATCAGGAAAAAATTAAAATATTAAACAATCAATAATCTAATTACGAACTTTCCGTACTTATATTATTGAAGACAAAACTAACTTAAGTAAATAGATTATGTATAATAAAATAGACAATAATGGGTGAAAGTATACAAAAACTTACACACGTCGAACATATACTAAAACGACCGGATTCATACGTTGGACCCGTATCACGTGTTGCCGAACCCTACTGGATTCACGAAAATGGTGTATTTGAGAAGAAAACGGCTGTCTATTCACCCGCACTTTTAAAAATATTCGATGAAATTTTAGTAAATGCTATCGATCGTAATTCTATGTATCCTAAAAGCGTAACGGCGTTAAGCGTATCTATTGATAAATTGAGCGGTGAAATAAGTATTGAAAATAACGGACCACTTGGTGGTATAGCCGTTAAAATGCACGAAAAAGAAGGGTTATGGACTCCTGAACTAACATTTGGCCACTTACTCACGAGTACAAATTACGACGATACACAAAAACGCCTCGTTGGTGGACGTAATGGATACGGTGCTAAACTCACGAATGTGTATTCGTCTAAGTTTTCAGTTAAGATAAAAGACGGTGAAAATAAGTGTGTATATACGCAACAATGGAGTGACAATATGAAAAAATGTGTCCCACCTAATATAAAAAAGTATTCTGGTACGTCATCGAGTGTATCTGTGTCATTTATTCCAGATTGGAAAAGATTCGGGATGACGAAAATGGACGATTCTATATACAAAATATTCGAAAAACGAGTTTTTGATGCAAATATATGCACATCACCAAACTGTAAAGTAAAGTTTCAAAACGAACCTCTACCGAAATGTACATTCAATTCGTATGCAAAAATGTATACCAAATCCGATGAAATGTGTACATTTGTAAGTGATAGATGGTCGGTATGTATTGCACCATCTGACGATGGGTTCGAACAAGTATCGTTCGTAAATGGTATTTGTACAACAAAAGGAGGATCTCACGTTGACCACGTTTCAAATATACTCGCAAACGGTGTTATTGAGGATATGGCGAAGAAGATAAAATTGAGACCACAACAGGTTAAAAATACCTTTTTCGTTTTTGTAAAAGCTACACTTGTTAATCCAAGTTTTAGTAGTCAAGTTAAATCCGAGTGTACCTTAAAATTACAAGATTTTGGGAGTAAGTTTGAACCACCAAAAACATTTATTAAAAATATTCTAAAAACGAGTATTCAATCGGAGTTATTGGCGTTATCAAAGTTTCGTGAAATGAAAGAATTAAAAAAAACGGACGGGGTTCGTAAATCAAAAATAACGGGTATACCAAAACTTGACGACGCAAATAAGGCCGGTACTGCACAATCTGGTAAGTGTACACTGATTGTTACCGAAGGTGATTCCGCAAAAACACTTGCAATTGCTGGTCTTTCTATTGTTGGCCGTGATCATTATGGCGTTTTTCCTTTACGTGGTAAATGTAAAAATGTAAGGGATGCGAGTGTAAAACAACTTACAGAAAATAAGGAATTTAATGATCTTAAAAAGATTTTGGGTCTTCAACAAGGTAAAGTATATACATCCCTTTCGGAACTTCGATACGGTAAACTCATGATCATGACAGATGCCGATAACGACGGCAGTCATATCAAGGGTCTCATACTTAACATGATTCACTATTTTTGGCCGAGTTTACTTGATTTAAAGTTCGTCGTGAGTATGGTTACACCGATTATCAAAGCCACCAAGGGTTCGGAAACGAAATCATTTTACACAGATTCCACTTTTAGGCAATGGTATGGAAACGGAAAAAATGCATGGAAAATAAAGTATTACAAAGGTCTTGGTACATCTACATCTGCAGAAGCACGCGAATACTTTAAAAAAATAAAAGATCTTACTGTTCAATTTGATACGGATACACAAATGAATGAATCTATCATTCTCGCATTCGATAAATCAAAATCTGATTTACGTAAAAAATGGCTACTTGAGAGTACAGAAAAAGATGTATCGGAACTCGAGGTACCTTATGGAAACATTCAACGTCTCGGTATAACCGATTTTATTCATAAAGATCTTGTTAATTTCAGTCTCGCAGACTTGAAAAGATCTATTGCACACGTATCAGATGGTTTAAAACCATCACAAAGAAAAGTTGTATACGCATGTTTTTCTAAAAATCTCACATCTGAAATGAAGGTCGCTCAATTAGCAGCCTATGTATCGGAGAAAACATCATACCATCACGGTGAAGTGTCTTTGGCCGATACGATTGTAAAATTGGCACACGATTTTGTTGGTTCGAATAATATCAATTTACTCGAACCATGTGGTCAGTTTGGTACAAGACTGATGGGTGGTAAAGATGCGAGTCAAACGAGGTATATATTTACAAAACTTACAAAAAGTGCAAGAAAGTTATTTGATCCAAAAGACGACCCCGTTTTAAAGTATATGGACGATGATGGTAAACAGATTGAACCCGAATATTATGTTCCTATTTTACCAACTGTTTTGGTAAACGGTACGGAAGGTATAGGTACGGGTTTTAGCTCGTATATACCACCATTTAACCCGGATGATATACGCACAAACATAAAACGTGTTATAGTCGGTGAAAACATCATTCCTATGAAACCTTGGTTTAATAATTTCAAAGGAACTGTTTTTAGTAACGATAATACTATTTGGGTTACTGAAGGTATTTGGAAACGTTACGGAGATACTATTAAAATTACAGAATTACCTCCATGTAGATGGACACAAGATTATAAAGAATACCTCGATACACTTATGGAAAAGAAGAAAATTACAAGCTACGTGAATAACAGTACAACAGATGATATTGATTTTGTTATTACGGGTTATACCGGTGACGATGTTATAAAAGATTTCAAATTACAAAAATCGTTTCATACGTCTAATATGCATTTATTTCACCCAACCAAAGGTATACATAAATACGAAACACCGGAAGATATTTTATTGGATTTCGTTGATATACGAACTAAAACGTATAAGAAAAGAAAAATACACTTAGTAACTACATTGAAAGAGAAAGTAAAAAAATTAAAAAATACGTATAAATTTGTTGAAATGGTTATACATGAAAAATTGAAAGTTTTTAAGAGGAAAAGATCCGAACTGGAAAGTGAAATGAGTACAATTTTCGATAAAATAGAGAATTCATACGATTACTTGTTAAACATTAAGACGTATCAGTACACTCACGAAGCTGTAGAAAGTCTCAAGGATGATACATTAAAAACGATGAAAGAACTCGAGGTATTGGAAAATACGAATTACATTGATATGTGGAAAAATGATTTGGTACACTCAGTTTAATAAAAAAATACCAGACTATATAAATGCCAAAACACCAGAGACCTGCAAATTCGTGTGGATCGTCCACAACACCTAAAATGTCAAATAACAAGACAGTGAAGAAAAAGCCAAAAGTAACTTTATCTCCCAACTTTATTAAATCCCTTGCAAAGTTACAAAGAGGACTTTTTTTAACACCAAATGTTACACCTAAGTCTTCTAATAAAAAAAAATAAAAAGTAATGTATGAAAGATCCCTTTAAGACTCGTGTCACTAAGAACGACAAGAAAGCTAAAAAAGGACTCTATACACAAAAACATATAAGGCTTAAACAAGAGACGCTTAATAAGAGTAAGACAAACCAAAAAGACCATGGCTCCATACAAACCACCAAGTGCTCATTACAGTCAGTTTGACGTTTCATGTTATAACGAGGATGATATTTTCAAGTTTATCGGCAAGAACGGTAAAAAGTTTTATTGGTTAACTCGTTACCTCGAGTTATCGTACATGTGGTATGATAAAAACCGTAAAGTTATAGAATTATGGGGCCCATTTGAGTCGCTCCAGAATTTTCAAGCCCACCACATTTTAGAGTGTGAATTAGACCTAAGTTGTAATAAAATAGAAGTATAAAGTAAGATAAAATGACTACTCAATCCCCCGACACATTTCAAAAAATAAAAACACCCGGTTGTTTTAGCCATGAAAAAGTTAATCAAGTAATTAAACCACTACAGAAACAACTTTTACCCGGTTCTCTCGTTTATGATATTGTTAATGCTAAATATAAACCTGAACCTGATCGACAACCTTTTTACGTTCAAAATAAAAAAGATTATTTGGAAAGTTTGGAAAGAAACTGTAAAGAAATGGGTATTCCATTTAAAAAACCATACGTTGAACAAATACCTACACCAGAAAAGATAAACGTATACAAAGAAAATCACATTGAATATTTGGATACAATAAGTGTGAAACTGAACGTTTTGAAGAATGGTAAAGTCCGTGTTAAACTTTTACACGAAATGACACATCTGAATGAAATGTATTATTCAAAGTCTAAACCACCACCTATTAAAATATTATCGTCAACTTTAAAAAAGATTGGGTACTCTAAAGAATTTATAGATTCAATGAACGATAAATATAAAAAAAGACAAAAACTCATTGAAGTAAAATGGAAAAAACTAGAAAAGATGTTTGATGCACCTTCCGCGAGTTCTTTGAATAGAAAGAAAAAGAAGGAAAGGGCACTTGAAAAGGAAAAGGAAACGGAAGTGATAGAAGACGAAGATATATTACCAAAAAGTAATGAAGATGAAGAAGATAATGGTCTTGATATAGAACAAGACGAGGACGAGGACGAAAATGTAGAAGAAGAATACATTTCAGATGGAGGAGATGAATAAAACTTAAGTTACACAATTTTTAATAAAAAAACAATTTACACAATGAATATTTTCTTTTTATCTATGAACCCCGAAGAGCTTGCTTATATGTATTGTGATCAACACGTAATCAAGATTCTACTCGAAATATGTCAAATGATGTATACCGC
>ERZ651776.2009-NODE-2009-length-23177-cov-64.235108_pt1 | contig 23177 bp, 21 predicted proteins | sample MGYA00514761_ERZ651776 | MGnify/ENA metagenome assembly ERZ651776 | reverse complement strand
ATTCATCATCATTTTGAAAAAAAAGGTTGGCCAGAGTCAACAGTTGTTATTAGATTTTGGATAATTTCAATAATTCTTGCAATGATAGGTTTGGCGACTTTGAAACTTAGATAATGTTAGAGTCTCATAATATTTTCAATAACAAAAAAATTTTAATTTATGGTTTAGGTAAAAGTGGATTATCAGCATCAAAATTTTTAAAAAGAAATAACAAAGTTATTGAATATGATGACAAAAAAAATAAGAATTATGGAAAAATTAGAAAAATAGAATTTGATTACATAATACTTAGTCCAGGAATAGATATTAATAAATGTAAATTAAGTAATTTTTTAAAAAAAAATTATAATAAAATTCACACAGATTTAGATATTTTTTACAACAATTATAAATACAATTATAAAATAACTATAACTGGTACCAATGGTAAATCTACGACTGCTAAAATTCTATATGAAGTTATAAAGGCTCAAAAGATAGACGTTCGATTAGTAGGTAATATTGGCAACCCTATTTTATTAGAGAAAAACATAACTAATAAGACAATTTTCATAATTGAGGCTTCATCATACCAGTTAGCATACAGTAAATTGTTTAAATCAAATATATCGATGATTTTAAATATATCGCCAGATCACCTAGATAGACACAAGACTATTAGTGGATATATAAATGCAAAATTTAAACTGATTAAAAGTCAATCAAAAGATGATTTGGCTATTTTAAATTATGATAATTTTTACATAAAACGTTATCTAAAATTAAAAAAGTTTTTAGTAAAAATAATCAAGATAAGTAAAAAGACGAATATTAATGCTATTTCAAGGATCAAAAATCAATATTTTTTAACAGAAGGTAATAAAGAAAACTTAAAGTTTGTTTTAGTAGTTGCAAATATATTAAAACTTAAAAAAGATGTTTTATTTAGAACATTGGAAAAATTTAAGGGGCTTAATTTTAGACAACAAATAATCTATAATTCAAATAGATTGACAATCATCAATGACTCAAAAGCAACTTCTTTTTCCTCTTCTGTAAGTCTATTAAGTTCATTATCTAATGTATATTGGATAGTAGGAGGGTTAGCAAAGAAAGGAGATAAATTATTATTAAATAAAAGAAATAATAAAAATATTAAAGCATACATTTTTGGAAAAGATAAAATTTTTTTTATAAATAAAATAAAAAGATTAATGAAATATGAGTCTTTTTTTGATCTTAAAGATTTAATAAAAAAAATATTTATAGATATAAAATCAGATCATAAAATAAAACATAAAATAATACTTTTTAGTCCTGCAGCAGCTTCTTTTGATAGTTTTAAAAATTTTGAAGAAAGAGGAAAATATTTTAACAAAATTATTAATAAATATATAAATGTTAAACTTTAACGAGATATATAAATTTTATTATGAGTGGTGGAAAAATATAGATAAAACTTTGTTCTTATTAATTATTTTTTTATTTGGTTTAGGATTATTTTTTTCTTTAGTATCAACCTCATTAATAGCCTCTGATAAACTAGATACTAATAATTATTTTTTTTTCTTTAGGCATTTAATATTTATATTACTAGGTATTGGTGTATTAATTTTTTTTTCTTCATTAAGTGAAAAAAATCTATTTAAAATATCTTTATATCTATTTTTCATTTCTATTTTTTTTTTGATTTTAGTGCCAATTATTGGAGTTGAAGTAAAAGGATCTAGAAGGTGGCTTAATCTTTTTTTTCTGCCAAGGTTTCAGCCAATTGAACTTGTAAAACCCTTCGTCATTATTTTTATAGCCACTATTTTATGTATAGAAAAAAATTTTAATATTTTTTTTAAATACGTCATAAGTTTTATAGCAATCCTACCAATAATCTTTTTATTGGTAATCCAACCTGATATTGGGCAGACTCTTTTGGTATTTTTGTCTTGGGCTACATTAATTTTTGTATCAGGTATCAGCTTACCAATAATAATTAGCGCTCTAAGTCTTCTATTATCAATATTTATTTACATGATTTTTTTTATTCCAAAATTTTTGTATATAAAAAGTCGTATTTTATCTTTTTTTAACCCAAATAGCGGCACACATAACTTTCAGTCCGATAAAGCAATAGATGCAATAAGTAGTGGAGGTTATTTTGGAAAAGGAATAGGAGAGGGCACATTAAAAAATAGAGTTCCAGAAGCACATACTGATTATATTGTATCAGTAATTTCAGAAGAATTTGGTGTGATTGCTATTATATTATTGTTAATCCTGTTTCTATTTTTTATCTATACCGTCTTTAAAAAAATATATTTAGAAAAAAGTGAAAAAATAAAATTAGTATTAACTGGGATTATAAGTTTATTAATTTTTCAAGCCTTAATACATTTTGGTGTGAATATCAGATTATTTCCAACTACGGGCATGACGTTACCATTCTTAAGCTATGGAGGCTCATCAATTATTGGTGTGTCTATTCTGTCTGGCATACTATTAAATTTAACCAAGAGAAAAGTTAATTAGATGAAAAAAAAAATTTTAATAAGTACAGGTGGTTCAGGTGGCCATGTTGTACCAGCAACTATATTATATCAACATTTAAAAGATCTTAATGAAGTTTCTGTGACTTGTGATAATAGAGGCTTAAAATTTTTAAATCAAAAAGATTATGATTTAACAATATTTAATATAAATCCATTTAAAACAAATTTTTTTTTACTCCCTTTAAATATTTTTAAAATCTTAGTTTTAACAATCAAATCTTTCATTTTTCTAAAAAAAAAAAAGACAGAAGTATTAATATCGACAGGTGGTTATATGTCCTTACCATTATGTTTAGCATCAAGGTTATTAAACATAAAGTTGTATTTATTTGAACCAAATATTGTTATTGGAAGATCTAATAAGCTTTTTCTAAGATATTGTAAAAAAATATTTTGTTATTCTGATAAAATAAAAAATTTTCCTAAAAATCTAAAAAATAAAATTGAAATTATACCCCCTTTATTAAGAAAAAAATTTTATGAACTTAATAAAACTAAGACAATAAATGATCAAATTAAACTTCTGGTTATTGGTGGCAGTCAAGGAGCAAAAATTTTTGATACATTGGTTAAAAATTCAATAGTCAAACTATCAAAAAAATATAAATTTAAAGTTTACCAACAATCAAACATAAATAATTTTACTAGTATAAAAAAGACCTACCAAGAAAATAAAATTGATTATGAATTGTTTGAATACAACGAAGATGTCTCAATCTTCATGGAAAAATCAAATTTATGTATTACAAGAGCAGGAGCTACAACGTTAGCAGAATTAGTTTTTTTAAATTTACCGCATGTTGCAATACCACTGCCTAGTTCAAAAGATAATCATCAATTTGAAAATGCAAATTTTTATAATGAAATAGGATGCAATTGGATCTTAAATCAAAATACTACTAATGAAGATAAAATGGTGAGTTTTTTAACAAATATCATTGAAAATAAAAAAGAATATAATGAAAGACTAATTAAAATGGAAAATTTTAGCTATCAAAATAGTTGGAATAATATAAATCTCAAAATTAACTCTATTATTAATGAAAATTGAATTAGCACAAACTGAAATTATACATTTTATAGGTATAGGTGGCATTGGCATGAGTGGCCTGGCTCTTATTATGAAAAGAATGGGTTTTAATATTCAGGGAAGCGATGTTCAAAATAATAAAAATATAGAAAGATTACAAAAAAGTAAGATCAGGATTAATATTAAACATAATAAAAAAAATATTTCAAAAGCAACGATTGTTGTTGTCTCTTCAGCCATTAAAAAAAATAATCCAGAATTAATTGAAGCAAAAAAAAAGATGCTGCCAATTTATAAACGTGGACAAATGTTGGCAAATATAGTCTCTTTAACTAAAAATATTGTTGTGACAGGCTCTCATGGTAAAACAACTACAACATCTTTATTAGCAGCAATTTTTGCAAAAACGAAATTAGATCCAACAATCATTAATGGTGGAGTACTAAATGCAATTAAAAATTCAGCAAAGCTTGGAAAAAGTGATTGGTGTATATTAGAAGCGGATGAGTCTGATGGAAGTTTTATTTATGTGCCTCCAACCTATTCTATAATAACAAATATAGACCGAGAACATATGGATTATTACAGTTCCATGGATGATCTTAAAGATTTATTTATAAAATTTATAAATAAAGTTCCCACTTTTGGTAAATCATTCATATGTATTGATGATAAAAATAATAATGATTTATTAAAGAGACTAAAAATAAAAAATTATTTTACTTATGGAACAAACCCAAAATCTCAATTTTATATAAAAAATATAAAACAATTAAAAGATTTTTCAGAATATGATTTATCAATAAAGCTTCCTGGGAAGAAAAATTTGAATATAAAAAATATTAAGATCCCCCTTCTTGGTATTCATAATATACGTAATTCAACTGCTGCAGCAGCTGTTTCATTAACAATTGGAATTTCTCCAAAACTTATAAAAAATGGTTTAAGAGAATTTAAAGGTGTTCAAAGGAGATTTAATAAAATTTTTAGCTACAGAGAAACTCATTTTTATGATGATTATGCCCATCATCCAACTGAAATAAAAGAAGTTTTAAATGGAGTTAGAGCCGCATATAAAAAAGAAGAAGTTATTTGTATATTTCAACCTCATAGAATATCAAGATTAAAAGATTTAAAAAAAGAATTTAGCCTATCTTTTAAAAAAGCAGACACAGTTATTTTGTGCCCAATTTATGCTGCAGGTGAAAAAATTAAGCTTGGATTTAATTACATGAATTTTGCAAAAGAAATTATTAAAAATTCTAATGTTAAATTATTTATGGTTAATGATCAGTATCAATTAGCAAAATTTATTAAAAATAATATTTATGGAAAAAAAATAGTTGTTGGAATGGGTGCAGGGACAATTTCTTCCTGGATGAGAGAACTTCCAAAATTGATATAATGCAATTAGAAGAATTAAAAAAATTCTCAAGTGAGATCAATAGTAAATTTTTATTTGATTTTGATCTAAAGAAAAGCAATTGGTTCAATATAGGTGGTAAAACTAAGGCATATTTTAAACCTGATAATTTGTCAGATTTAATTCTATTTTTAAAAAAATTTGGCTTAAAAGAAAAAATTTATATTCTAGGTGCTGGCTCTAATACCCTGATAAGTGATAAAACTTATGAAGGTGTTGTTATTAAATTAGGTAAAAATTTTGCCAATATTTCGATGCTTCCCAATAGTACAATTATTGCCGGCAGTGCTTGTTCTGATAAAAAATTATCAGACTTTGCTATGGAAAATGATGTGGGCGGTTTCGAATTTTTAGCCTGTATACCAGGTACCGTTGGTGGTGGTTTAAGAATGAATGCCGGCTGTTTTAACAGAGAATTTAAAGACATACTTCTATCTGTGCAAGCCATTGATAGGAATGGTAGAGTTTTAACAATACCTGCTAAAAAAATTATGTTTGAATATAGAAATAATGACTTACCAGAAGATTTGATTTTTTTAAGTGCTTCTTTCAAAGGTTTCAATAAAGATAAAGAAAAGATTAAAACTGAAATCATAGACTTAAAAGATAAAAAAGATAACTCTCAACCAACTAAAATAAAGACAAGTGGCAGCACTTTTAAAAATCCTATTAATCAATCAGATAAAAAAGTTTGGCAATTAATTAAAGAGTCTGTGCCACAAGATTTGAATTTTGGAGATGCTAGTATTTCAGAAAAACATTCTAATTTTTTTGTAAATAAAGGTAATGCTAGTTTCAATGATATGATTAAATTAATCAACTTTGTTCAGGAAAAAATTAAAAAAAAAACAGGAATTATACTTGAAAAAGAAATAAAAATATTGGAATAGCTATGAAAAAAAAAATCTTAGTACTTTGTGGAGGAATATCCAAAGAGCGATTAATAAGTTTAGATACTGGAAAGCAAGTTTTTAATGAGTTAAAAAAAAATGGTTATAGAACTAAAATAAGTGAACCAAATAATAATTTACTTAAAAATATAAAATCATTTAAGCCAAATATAATTTTTAATGCTTTGCACGGACAATATGGAGAAGATGGCTATATTCAATCAATTTTAGAAACACAAAAAATTCCTTATACTCATTCAGGTATACTTGCATCATCAATTGCTATGGATAAAGAATTATCAAAAAAAATTTTTCTTAAAAACAAGATTTTAACACCAAAATATATCAAGTTCGATTTTTTAAGACCAATCAAAAATATAACTAAAGAAATTGATAAAAAATTAAAATTTCCAGTTGTAATAAAGCCAATAAATGAGGGATCAAGTGTACATGTTTATATATGTACAAAAAAAGATTTCATAAAAAATTTGAAAAAATTAAACATTTATAAACAAATTTTAATTGAAGAGTTTATTGAAGGTAGAGAAATACAGGTTGCCGTAATGGGCCAAAAAGTGCTTGGTACAATTGAGTTAAAACCTAAAAGAAAATTTTATGACTATGAAGCAAAATATAGTTCAAACGCTAAAACAAAACACATAATTCCTGTAGATTTATCTAAAAAAGATTTGAGTAAGGTTGAAAACATCGCAAATAAAGCCCATCAAATAGTTGGCTGTCGAGGAGTATCAAGATCAGATTTTAAATATCATAAAGGTAAATTTTATTTACTAGAAATTAATACACAGCCAGGTATGACTAAACTTTCATTAGTACCAGAAATTGCTAGTCACAAAGGTATAACTTTTATCAAATTAATTGAGTGGATTTTAAAAGATGCATCAATCAATAGGTAAAAAAAATAAAATAGTAATTTATTTTATATTGCTAATTACATTAAGTACAATAAGTGGTAAATTTACACTCAACAATAAAGAATACTTATCTACAAATAATAAAATAACAATTCAAGGTCTTTCAAATGATAATAATTTTGACATTTCAAATAGACTTAAAAGTTTAGTTAATAAAAATATTTTATTCATTAATCGTAAAGAAATTGTCGACATAATTGATGACTACAATATTATAGAAAAATATAGCGTTAAACGAATTTATCCTGGAAATATAGTGATAAATATTACACCCACCAGATATCTAGCCCGAACATCAAATGACAATAAATTATTAGTTGGAGCAAATGGTAAACTTATTAGAGATGCAAAAAATTCAGAAAATTTACCTTTCTTGTTTGGAGATTTTAATTCAAAAAACTTTTTAAGTTTAAAAAAAGATATTGAACAATCAAAGTTTACTTTTGATAAATTCAAGACATTATATTTTTTTAAGTCAAATAGATGGGATATTTTAACCAATAACAATATTCTGATTAAGCTACCCTTAGAAAATTCCTTGGTAGCTTTGAATCTTGCATATAAGATTATTGAAGACGATCAAGTTGATAAAAAAATTATAGATCTTAGGGTAAAGGATCGTTTAATAATAAATTAATGTCTAATATAAATTTTCAAACTTTTTTTGATTGTGGTTCATCTAAAATAAGAGCAGCAACGTTTAATATAGATAATGACAATGATGCATACTTTATAGAAAGCGAATTTCTAAAAGACAATATAAGCTTAGAGTTAAAAATTAAAGAAATTGTAACTTCACTTGAGAGAGACTCAAACAAATATATTAACAGTATAAATCTGATGATAGATAGCCCTAAGATGATCTCAATAAGTATTTCTTTATCCAAAAAACTTAATGGATCAAAATTAAAAAAAGAAAATATAAAATTTTTAGTTCAAGAAGCAAAACAAGAAATTTTAAAATATTATACTAGCTATAATATAGCTCATATCATCATTAATAATTATAAGATTGATGGAGTTGATTACCCTTTTTTACCAGATAAGATTAATTGTAATTTTTTTTCTTTAGACATACTTTTTATTTGCCTGCCTTTAGAATTAGTTTTAAATTTTAAAGATATTTTTTCTAAATTGAATATTTTAGTCGATAGAATTATTTGCACAAGCTATGTAAAATCCATTCATTATAAAAGTAACTTAAATCTTAGTGGGCCCGTGTCATTTATTGATGTTGGATTTGATAAAACATCTATAATTACGTATCTAAATGAAAATATAGCTATGTTAGATGTTTTACCTGTTGGTGGTAACCATATTACAAAAGATCTTTCCAAGGTATTAGATATAAGCTTACAGGAGTCTGAAAAAATTAAACTTAATTTTGATCAAAATCAAAATATTCTAACTGAAGAAATAGAGTCTACAGATATGCTTCAAAAAATAATTTTTGCTAGAACAGAAGAAATTCTTGAGCTGTGTAATAAATCAATCAAATCAAATTTATTTTTAAATGAAAAATTTAAGATGGTATTAACTGGTGATGGTTCAAAAATACTTGCCAGTAAGTACAAAGACAATATCTCTTTTGCAAATGATATTGATTTCTTGGAAGAAACACTTGAGAATATTTGTTGGTCAGGTTTAAGATTAATTTTAGATCCAAATAAACAAGAGGTTGTAATGGTTCCAAAAAAATCAATAAAACAAGGTTTTTTTGAAAAGCTTTTTCACATATTTAGATAATCAGGTTTAAAAGTTCTAGTATTTTACTGTAACATTTCTTGTTTTTCTTAATTTAATTCAACTATTTATAAGTCTTCAATGGCTGTTTTAAATCAAAAAACTATTAATCAAGATATAACTTTTAATGGAGTTGGCCTTCATAGTGGCTTAGCTGTAACTATGACTGTAAAGCCAGCCGCACCAAACACTGGAATAATTTTTAAAAGAATAGATTTAAAAGAAAATAATATTGTTGTTCCAAATATATTTAATGTAAGTAGCGCAATATTTTGCACAACTATTTCAAATGATTATGGGGTAAGTATATCAACTCTAGAACATTTAATGGGTGCGTTATATGGCTTAGGTATTGATAATGCTTTAATTGAAATTGATAATCAAGAAGTACCAATTTTAGATGGTTCAGCAAAATTATTTGTTGAAGCAATTTCTAAAATTGGAATTAAAAATAGTGATGCTCCAATTAAGATTGTCAAGATTTTAAAGAAAATAGAATTTGTAGATGAAAATAAATCAATAACTATTGAGCCAAGTAAAATTAGCTTAGATATAGATTTTGAACTTAAATATAAAAATGAATTTATAGGAACACAACAAAACTTGGTAAATGTGTTTCAGTCAGACTTAAATGATATTTATAACTCTAGAACGTTTTGTTTGTTTGATGATATAGAAAAATTAAAAGAAATGGGACTAGCAAAAGGGGGCAGTCTTGATAACGCAATAGTTGTTAAAGATAATAAGGTATTAAATCAAGAGGGACTTAGAAATCAAAAAGAATTTGTTAATCACAAGATTTTAGATTGTATGGGTGATTTATATTTGGCTGGCTATAAAATAATTGGAAAAATAATTTGCTCTCAAGGCGGCCATAAGCTTACAAATCAATTACTAAGAAAAGTTTTTGAAAATGATGAAAATTTTTCATTAATCGAGATTACTGAAAAACACTTGCCAAATACCTTTATTAATAGAAGTCATTTGAAGTCCATAGCTTAGAAGTATAAACTTTCGAAAAAATTTGTTAAAAGAAATTATGGTTTATAAAAAACTAATCATTATCTTTTCTTTTTTTGTATTAGTGTCATGTGTCAATAATAACGAAAAAGAAATCAAAGATGTTATTACAAACGACAATTTAGAATCCGACATGATAGAAGCTTACAATGAAGGGTTGAAAGCTTTAAATTTGGGTGACGCATCATATGCTTCAAAAAAATTCAATGAAGCAGAATTGCTATTTCCCCAATCTGAATGGGCACCTAGAGCTTTACTCATGTCATCTTATGCTTATTGGTCTCAACGATATTATAGCAACTCTATAAGTGAGTTAAAAAGATTTATAGAGGTATATCCAACACATAATAATTTAGATTATGCTTATTATCTATTAGCTATCAATTATTATGACAGTATAGCAGATGAAAAGAAAGATCTTAAAAGTTTATTGGAGTCAAAAAAATACTTTGAAATAGTTTTAGAAAAATTTTCAGATACTGATTATTCTTTGGATGCAAAATATAAATTAGATTTAATTCAGGACTATTTAGCAGCTAAAGAAATATATATTGCACGACATTACATAAAAAAGAAAAAATGGATTCCAGCAATTAATAGACTAAAAACTATTGTAAATGAATATAATACTACAATTTATATCGAAGAAGCACTTCATAGACTGGTTGAAATTCATTACAGCATTGGACTAGAAAATGAAGCAAAAAAATATGCAAAAACTTTAGGATATAATTATGAAACAAGTAAGTGGTATGAAGAATCATATCGAATATTTAATAAAGATTATAAAACTATAGAAAATTCTAAAAAAGAAATAAAAAAAAGAAGCTTAACAGATAAAATAAAATCTTTTTTTTAAAATGAAAAAGAAAGAAATAGAAAGTATTTATAAAAAAAAATTAAAAAAATTTCATGAGCACAGCAAAAGCTATTATGAAAAAAATAATCCTATAATAACAGATGCTGATTTTGATCATTTAAAAAAAGAAATATTAGAATTAGAAAATAGATATGTTTTTTTAAAAAGTTCTGATTCACCATCGAAGGTTGTGGGATTTAAGCCATCTAAAAACTTTGAAAAAATAAAACATAAAGTTCCAATGTTATCACTCGGAAATGCTTTTAATGAGCAAGATTTAATAAATTTTGAAAAAAAGATATTTAATTTTTTAAGCTTAGATGACTCAAATATAATTGATTATAGTGCAGAACCGAAAATTGATGGAATATCTGCGTCCTTAATTTATATTAATGGAAAATTTATAAAAGGACTTTCCAGAGGTGATGGAGCTGAAGGAGAGGATATTACAGAAAATTTAAAAACAATTAAGGATATCCCACTAAATATAATTGAAAAAAATTTCCCTAATGAAATTGATATTAGAGGTGAAGTATTTATAGAAAATGATGATTTTAAAAAGATTAGTGAAAAATTTGCAAACCCCAGAAATGCAGCATCAGGATCACTAAGGCAAAAAAATCCTCTTGTTACCACTAAAATTCCACTAAAATTTATTGCGTACACTTATGGCTATGCATCAGATATGAAAATTTATAATCAGACAAAATTTTTAGAAAATTTAAAAGCCTGGGGTTTCAAGACAAATCCACTTAATAAAAAAATATCAGGCATTAAAAATTTGATGCTTAATCATAAAAGCTTGGAGGAGAAAAGAAAAGAAATAGCATTTGATGTAGATGGTGTGGTTTATAAAGTTAATGATTTTAGTTTACAAAAAAGATTAGGATTTGCTGCTAATGCACCGAGATGGGCAATTGCACATAAATTTTCAGCAAATAGCTCAATTTCTGAAATAATAAATATTGAAATCCAAGTAGGAAGGACAGGTGCTTTAACACCTGTTGCAAAGATTAAACCAGTTAATATTGGTGGAGTAATAGTTTCAAATGCCACACTTCATAATGAGGATGAAATTCTTAGAAAAGATATAAGAATTGGAGATACAGTAACCGTTGAAAGAGCAGGCGATGTAATACCCCATGTTGTTTCTGTTAATATAAATAAAAGAAATAAAAATTCTAAAAAATTCATTTTTCCTATTAAATGCCCATCGTGTGGCAACAAAACTGTTAAAGACTATAATGAAATAACTAAAAAACAAGATGCAGTTAGAAGATGTACTAGTGAAGGATATGAATGTGAAAAAATTGCGATAGAAAAAATTAAACATTTCGTATCGAAAGAAGCATTTAATATTGATGGATTAGGAAAAAAAATTGTTGAGAACTTTTGGAAGTTAAAATTAATAAGATTCCCACAAGATATTTTTAATTTTGACTATGATAAAATAGAAAGATTAGAAGGGTGGGGAAAATTATCTGTAAAAAATTTACAATTTTCAATTGAAGAAAAAAAAATAATTTCTTTAGATAGGTTTATTTATGCTTTAGGTATTAGGTATATAGGTCAAGAAAATGCTAAGCTTATAGCAAAACATCTAAAAACTGCAGATAATTTTATTAAATTATTAGATGATAAAAATATAGAAATATTATCTAATATTGATGGCATTGGTAATACTCAAGTTCAATCAATAAAAAAGTTTTTCTTAAATAAAACAAATTTAAATGTTTTGTCTGAATTAAGAAAAAAACTTAAAATACAGAATATGATTGTAATAAACGATAAAGGATTACTAAATAATAAAACTTTTATGCTGACAGGTAAGTTAAATGGAATTAGTAGAGCAGAAGCAAAATCCCTAATTGAACAAAACTCAGGAAAAATAATTAGTAATGTGAGTAAAAAATTAAGTTATTTAATTGCAGGTGAAAAACCAACTATTAAGAAAATAAATACAGCAAAAGAGCTAAATATAAAAATTATTGATCAAAAAGAATTATTAAAAATGTTAAATCAGACTGGCTAACCATCTTCTTTCATTTTTATTTAATGAAGATGAATACTCGGAGTAAATTTTTAAGTGATATCTAAATAAATAATCTTTTTCAGTTTTGTTTAATAGTTTATAGTTAATCAAATCTTTTTCTATTGGAGCAAGTGTAAAATTATCAAATAATAATTTTTTTTTTAATTTTTTTACATATACTAAATTTTCTATTCTAATTCCAAAATGACCCTTTTTATAAAACCCAGGCTCATTGCTTAAAATCATTCCTTTAGTTAGTTTGATACTGTTATGTTTTGAAATTGATTGTGGACCCTCATGAACATTTAAGAAAAACCCAACACCATGACCTGTGCCATGTGCATAATCTAAGCCTGCTTTTTTTAAAAATTTTCTTGCTCTAATATCTATTTTTTTTCCAGTATTAATTTTATTCAAATTAGTTTGAATAACTGCAATATGTCCCTTTAAAACATTAGTATAAGCATTTACCACTGATTTTTTTTGTCTTGAAAAACAAATAGTCCTAGTAACATCTGTTGTACCATATTTATATTGTCCACCTGAATCGACTAATAAAAGATCTTGTTTTTTGATTTTTTTAGTATTTTTAGGTTTCGCTCTATAGTGAACTATAGCTCCATTAGCCCCTGCACCAGCTATTGTATTAAAACTTGGAAATAAATAGGCCCGATTTAATTTTCTAAATCTTTCCAATCTATTCTGTGCCTGAACTTCAGTTATTGTTTTTTTATTAATATTTTTAATCCAATATATAAATTTTGTTAATGCTAACCCATCCTTTTTATGAGCTTCAATCATATGTTTTATTTCATGTTCGTTTTTAATAGATTTTAATTTATAAATTGGATCATCAATTCTTAATAATTTGAATCTTTTTTTTATTATGTTTTCATATAAAATTGAACAAGACTTATTATCAATTATAAAAGTACCTTCTTCTAACTGATAGAATAAATTAGATAAATTATTTTCATCAATTATATATTTTGAATTTATTTTTTTTTCTTTAATAATAGTTTTTGCTTTAGATTTTTCAGTAATTAGATATATCTTTTTATTTTTGTTAATAATCAATCTTGCATTTGGTATTGGGCTAATAGGACTGTCATAGCCTCGAATATTTAGTAACCAGGCAACATTTTCTGGTGCACTCACAAACAAATAATCAGCATTATTTGATTTAATGAATTCAACCACTTTGGAAATTTTTGAATGATGAGATTCGCCCACAACTTTTTTATTTAAGGAAAAAAAAGGTTTTGTTTTTATTTTATTAAATTTAAATATTTGATCGATTAAATTATTATTTATTGCAACTACATTATTATTTGAAAAATATTTCTTAAGTGTATTTTTTGTAAATAAACTTGGATCATACCCTAAATTTAAGTTTTTAATAATTTTATTAGGAAACTTTTTGTGTATCTCAATTATCTTGAAGTATTTGGAAGACTCTTGATTAGCTTGAAGTGTATATCTTCCATCGACAAATAGATAATTTATTTTTTTTAGAATAACAGCAATGCCAGCTGAGCCAGAAAATTTTGTTATTTTTTTTAGTCTATCATTGCTTGCATACTCGGAAAAATAATTATCATTTTTTGGAATAATATACCCATCAATTTGATAGTCTTTAAATTTTTTCTTTAAAGCATTTATACTATCTCGTATCATTTTTTATAATATTGCTTTTAACTAAGTCTTCACTTATCTCATCTAATATTAAGGGATCATCAATTGTTGCTGGTACTTTATAATCTTCTCCATCTGCAATCTTTCTTATTGTTCCTCTTAATATTTTTCCAGATCTTGTTTTTGGTAATCTTTTAACAACAATCACATTTTTAAATGCAGCAACGGGTCCAATTTTATCTCTTACCATCTGAATGCACTCTTTTGAAATTGCTTCATAGGTTTTTTCAACTCCAGTCTTAAGAACAATTAACCCAATCGGTAATTGACCTTTTAATTTATCAGCAACTCCAAGCACCGCACACTCAGCAACAGATTGATGTTCAGAAAGAACTTCTTCTATAGATCCAGTTGACAACCTATGACCAGCAACATTAATTACATCATCGGTTCGAGACATAATCCAAATATATCCATCCTCATCAATATGACCGGCATCATAAGTTTCATAGTAACCATCATAGTTAGTCATATAATTATCTTTATATCTCTTATCCGCATTCCATAATGTTGGAAAAGTACCAGGTGGCAAAGGTAATTTTACAACTATATCACCCATCTCATTTGGTGCTGCTATTGTTTGATCAGGTTTAATAATTTTAACATCATAACCAGGAACTGCTTTACATGCTGAACCATATTTTGTTTTCATCATTTCTATTCCAGTACAATTTGCGCTAATTGCCCAACTTGTTTCAGTCTGCCACCAATGGTCTATTACAGGAACTTTTAATAAATTTTCAGCCCATTTAATTGTATCAGGATCTGCTCGTTCTCCAGCCAAAAACAAAGATTCAAATTTACTTAAATCATACTTAGAAAAAAACTTTCCTTCAGGGTCCTCTTTTTTAATAGCTCTAAAAGCAGTTGGCGCTGTAAAAAGAGATTTAACATTATAATCAGAAATTATTTTCCAAAAGGTTCCAGCATCAGGAGTACCCACAGGTTTGCCTTCAAATAGTACCGTTGTACATCCTTTGAATAATGGAGCATATACAATATAAGAGTGCCCAACAATCCAACCTATATCACTTGCTGACCACCAAACATCGTCTACATCAATATTATAAATATTTTTCATGGTCCATTTTAAAGCTACTATATGGCCGCCAATATCTCTGACTATTCCTTTTGGTACACCGGTAGTTCCTGAAGTATACAAAATATAAGCAAGATCATTTGAATTCATCTCTACACAATCTACATCTTCAGCATTAGATAAGGCCTCTGCCCATGTTATTTCTTGTGGCGCGTTTATTTTTGCTTCATGACCAGATCTTTGAAAAAGAATTAAGCGTTCTATTTTGTGAGAAGCCATTTTAATGGCTTCCTCTACTAAAGGTTTATACTCAACCGTTCTTCCTGGTTCAAAACCACATGAAGCTGTTACCAATATTTTTGCTTTACAATCATCAATTCTACTAGCCAGTTCATTTGAGGCAAATCCTCCAAATACAACTGAATGAATTGCACCAATTCTTCCACAAGCTAACATAGCAATAACAGCCTCTGGGATCATGGGCATATAAATGATAACTCGGTCACCTTTATTGACCCCTTGTTTCTTAAGCGCTCCTGCAAATTTTGAAACTCTTTTTTTTAATTCACTGTAGGTGAATTGATCTTTATTTCCTGTGATGGGACTGTCATAAATTAATGCTATCTTTTCACCTCTGCCCTCATCGATATGAAGGTCTAAAGCATTATAGCAAGTATTTGTTACCCCATCCTCAAACCATTTATAAAAAGGAGGATTTGATTTATTTAGAATCTTTGTAGGTTTTTTAAACCAAAATATATCCTTTGAGACTTCTTGCCAAAATTCTTCAGGTTTTTTAATAGAATTTTCGTATATTTGGTGAAATTTATTATTCATTGTTTTTGATTCTATTTTTTATTATTTTTGGGTTTTTAAATTAAAAATTGTATTTAAATTTAAAAAGTCAATAAAATCAACACAAATTAGATGAATTTAGAACTTCTAAAAACTAACTTATTTTGATAGTTAATCCACATTATAGATACAAACTAATATTTGTGTCTAGTTTATATAAACTAAAAGTTAAAAACTAACAAAAGAGGGAGTTTTTTATGAAAAAACTAAAATTGTTTGCTCTTACAGCTGTAGCCCTAATGGGTGTTACAGGTGTAGCAAACGCAGAAACTGCACTGTTAGCTTCTGATGACTTTGTCGGAATTTCGTTCTGGCTTGTGTCAATGGCGTTATTAGCGTCAACGGCATTCTTTTTTATTGAAAGAGCATCAGTTCCAGCTGGCTGGAGAGTTTCAATAACTGTTGCAGGACTAGTAACTGGTATTGCATTCATACATTACATGTACATGAGAGATGTGTGGATCATGACTGGTGAGTCACCAACAGTATACAGATATATTGACTGGTTAATTACAGTTCCATTATTGATGTTAGAATTCTATTTTGTTCTTGCAGCAGTAAATAAAGCAAACTCTGGAATATTCTGGAGATTGATGATTGGTACTTTAGTAATGTTAATCGGTGGATACTTAGGAGAAGCAGGATACATTAATGCTACACTTGGTTTTGTAATCGGTATGGCTGGATGGTTCTACATTCTTTATGAAGTGTTTTCAGGTGAAGCAGGTAAAAATGCAGCGAAGAGCGGAAACAAAGCTCTTGTTACTGCGTTTGGTGCTATGAGAATGATCGTTACAGTTGGTTGGGCTATTTACCCATTAGGTTATGTATTTGGTTACCTAACAGGTGGTGTAGATGCTAACTCGCTAAACGTGATTTACAATGCAGCTGACTTTTTGAACAAGATCGCTTTTGGTCTAATCATTTGGGCAGCAGCAATGCAACAACCTGGTAGAGCTAAGAAGTAGTTTTACTCGTTAAATAATTAAAAAAAAGGGCAGGTATGTTTTTGCATACTTGCCCTTTTTTCTTTTGTAATTATATTTAGAATATATGCCTAAAATTACTTATTTAGAAAACAATGGTAACAGCAAAACTATAGAAGTGTCCAATGGACTAACTGTTATGGAAGGCGCTGTCCAGAATGATATTCAAGGCATTGATGCAGATTGTGGAGGTGGTATGGCTTGTGCTACTTGTCACGTTTATGTAAATGAAGAGTGGTTTGACAAACTCCCTAAAAAAGAAGATGGTGAAGAAGATATGTTGGATATGGCATTTGAGCCAAAAAAAAATAGCAGATTAAGCTGCCAGTTAATAGTTTCAGATGAATTAGATGGCTTAATAGTAAGCATTCCATCAAAGCAAGGTTAAATGATTAAAACAGATACATTGATAATTGGTGCTGGACCAGTTGGTTTGTTTTGTGTTCATCAACTGGGAATAATTGGATTAACTTGTGAAGTAGTAGATAATTTAGATAAAATTGGTGGACAATGTATTGAGCTCTATCCAGACAAACCTATATATGACATCCCAGCTGTTCCAGAATGTACTGGGGAAGAATTAACTAATAATTTACTTGAACAAATAAAAACATTTAAAACAAATTTTCATTTAAATGAAAGAGTAGAAGAAATTAAGCAAGATGAAAAAAAATGGTTAATAAAAACAAATAAAGGAACTCAATTTGAAGCTTCAAGCATAATTATTGCAGCTGGAGTAGGTTCATTTGAACCAAGAAAATTTTCAACAAAAGAAATAGAAAAATACGAAGGTAAACAAATATTATATTCAGTAAAAGATAAAACAATTTTTAAAAATAAAACTGTTACTATTTTTGGTGGAGGAGATTCAGCATTAGATTGGGCAATTGAATTATCAAATACCTCAAAGGTAATATTAGTTCACCGAAGAGATGATTTTAGAGGAATGCAAGCAAGTATTGATAAAGTTAATCAATTGAAAGAAGAAGGTAAAATAGAGATTTATACTAAGTACCAATTAGATTCAGTTGAAGGTGACGATAAGATTGAAAGTATTAACATTAAACATGATGATGAAAGTATAAAAGAAATTAAAACAGATTATGTTTTGGGTTTTTTTGGATTGATTATGAAATTGGGACCTATTGCTGAGTGGGGATTAAATTTAGATAAAAAAACTATTCCTGTTAACACAGAAAATTTTGAAACTAATAAAAAAGGCATTTTTGCAATTGGAGACATCTGTTCCTATCCTGGAAAACTAAAACTAATTCTTTCAGGTTTTCATGAAGGGGCATTAGCTGCTAGAGGCTGTTTTAAGTATGCAAAACCAGATGAAAAATACAGATTTGAATTTACGACTTCTTCCAAAACAGTAAAAAGTAGACTGGGTATTAAAGAGTGATAGAGCTTTTTACTGCCGACACTCCAAACGGAAAAAAAATCACAATAATGTTAGAAGAGTTAGGCTGTGATTTTAAAGTTACTAAAATTGATTTATCTAAAGGTGAGCAATTAAAAAAAGATTTCATAAAAATAAGTCCTTTTGGAAAAATTCCAGTAATCATTGATCATGAAAATGGACAATCTTTATTTGAGTCTGGGGCAATTCTTATTTATTTGGGTGAAAAATATAACAAGTTTTATGATCTAAAAGATCGCTATATTATTAATCAATGGTTGATGGCGCAGATGGGAATTATTGGACCAATGATTGGTCAACATCATCAGTTTCATCATTATAATCCTGGAAAAAGTGAATTTGGAGAAGAAAGATATTTTAAAATCGCTAAAAGAATTTATGGTGAGTTAGATGAAAGATTATCTTCATCAAAATACTTAGCTGGAAATGAATATACCATTGCTGATATTGCAACTTGGCCCTGGATAGCAAGACATGAATGGCATGATATTGGACTTAATAATTATAAAAGCCTGACAAGATGGTATTTGGATATTTCAAAAAGAGAGGGTGTTATAAAAGGATATGATTTATTAAAAAATGGCTCAATAATACCAAAGCCTTAATCGTCAGCGTATACTTTTTCTTCTTTTTCGTGTTTTTCTTGAGCAGCTATACATAAGTCAGCAACAGGTCTAGCCACTAATCTTTTTAATCCTATTGGCTCAGCTGTTTCTTCACAAAATCCATATGTTCCATTTTTAATTCTCAATAGAGCTTGATCAATTTTAGAAATTAATTTTATTTGACGGTTGATCGCTTTCATTTCAACAGCTTTATCTGTGTATGAGCTTGCTTGGTCCACAATGTCTGCTGAAATACTATTGTCATCCATTGATCCATGATACAGAGCCTCATTATTTGCTTTAACTAACTCTTTTTTCCACTCAGTTAATTTTATTTTAAAAAAAATTAAGTGCTTTTCACACATATATTTTTCAGTTTCTTTTGGAAGATAGTTTTTTGAAATTTTAACTGGTGCTTTAGTTTTTTTTTCTTCAACAATAACTTTTTTAACTTCTTTAGCAGGTTTTGTTTTTATAGAAGTAGATTTTTTAGATTTAGCAACTTTTTTTTTAGCAGTTTTTTTTGAAGTTTTGGGCATATGTATAAATTTAGTGGCCGGAGTATATTCAGCAATTAATAGGTGTCAAGCAAGCTTAATTCATATAAAATCTATATAAAATGTTACTTAATAAAAATAATATTAATAAGTTCTTTTATGTCTTTCTCACAGCACATTTATTTTTATGGACATTAATTCCTTCGTTAACAAATAACAATCTACCTCTTGATACAATTGAAGCCTTAGCATGGGGCAGCAATTTAGAATGGGGTTTTAACAAACATCCTCCAATGAGTGCTTTTTTTCCAGAAGTTTTTTTTCAAATTTTTGGATCTCAAGATTGGATATATTATTTGCTTAGTCAAATATTTGTAGTTATTTCTTTTTATTATGTATTTAAATTTTCTAAAGAATTTTTTAATAGTGATTTATTAGGTATAATTTCAGTTTTACTTATTGAAGCAATTTATTTTTATAATTTTACCACTCCTGAATTTAACGTAAATGTTTGCCAGCTCCCATTTTGGTCTTTAACAGTTTATTTTTCATGGAAAATTTACACTAGTAAAGAAATAAAATTTACCGATTGTTTTTTAGTTGGATTATTTGCAGCATTTGGTTTTTTATCCAAATATTTATTTGTTTATCTTTTAGTTTCAATTGATCTTTTATTTATATATTTAATATTTATTAAGAAGGATAGAAAATTTGATTTTAAGTATCTTATAACTCTAGAGGTATTTTTGATTGTTTTAGTTCCTCATCTAATTTGGCTAAACAATAATGATTTTATTACTATAACTTATGGACTTGCAAGAACTGGATTAGAACAATCTGGTTTAATTGATCATATAAAATTTCCATTAATCTTTCTAATAAAGCAAATTGGATTACTAATCCCATTTTTAATTTTAGTTTGGCTTTTAGTAAAAAAAATCAAATTTAGAATATCTTTTAAAGATAAAAAATTACTTTTTTTGTTAGCGATTAACATTTTACCTATCATTTTAATGTTTTTAACTTCAGCGGTTACAGGCTCTAAGATTAGAACAATGTGGATGACACCGTTTTATTTATTTTTTGGAACTTTATTTGTCTATTTATTTCAAGCTCAAATCAATATTAAAAAGTTAAAACCATTTATGATTGGCTTCATCTTTTTATTTTTTCTGTCACCAGTGCTTTATGCTTATGTCTCAATATCAAAAGAAGACAAAAGAACTGATTACCCAGGGAAGGAAATTGCTATTAAAACTCAATATGCTTGGGATCAACAGTTCAATTCTAAGATAAATGTAGTTTATGGAAATGAGTGGAATGCGGGTAATTTATCATATCATCTAAAATCAAGACCGGTGTGGGAGGGTTTTGTTGAAAAAGAAAAGCTTGATCAATTGAAAGATTATATGTGTCTTGATAATGTTTGTGTTGGATCAAAATAGCTATGAAAAAATATGTAATTTTAATTCCAGTTTACAACGATCGAGAGAGCTTAACCAAGCTAATTGAAAATATAAATTCTGAAATAGAAGGTATCAATTCTGAGATTTCAATTGTTGTTATTAACGATGCATCTTCTCAACAAATAATTGATGAATATCAAAACACTGAAAATATTAATTCAATTGAAATTGTAAATATGAAAGAAAACAGAGGTCATGCAAGATGTATTGCCTCAGGATTAAAGTATATTTATGAAAAAAAAGAATTTGACTATGTAATACCTATGGATGGAGATGGTGAAGATCGACCAGAAGAGATTAAAAATTTTATAGAGCTTGCTGAACAAACAGATGGTAAATCAATAGTAGGTGAAAGAGTTAAAAGATCTGAAAGTTCATTTTTCAAATCTTGTTATCAGTTTCATAAATTCTTAACATTATCATTTACAGGTCAATCTATTAAATTTGGAAATTTTACATGTCTCTCTAAGACTACAATTGAAAAAATGCTTAAAGAAAAAGCAACCTGGAATAGTTTTTCTGGTTCATTAAAAAAAATAGAAAAAGATTTATTAACTATTCCGTCTATTAGAGGAGCTAGATATTTTGGACCATCTAAAATGAGTTTTTTTAATTTATTAAAACACTCACTTTCAATTATTAGTGTATTTAGAAAAACAGTTTTAATTCGTTCAGCTTTATTTATCGTTTTTTATATTCTTTTAATTAAAAGCAATGCATCAATTATTACTTCATTACCTTTAGTTCTATTATTAATAATGATTTATTCAATTTCCAATTTAGCTCTAAGAGAAAACATGGAAGAATTTAATAATTCTTTAAAAAATATTCATAATATTGATAAGATAAAGTGAATAAAAAAAATTAAGCTCTAATCGTTGGTAGAGAATAAAAATCAGCTGTATCTATTTTAGAAGAGTATTCTCTTTTCATATTCCACTTTTTTTGAACCCCAGCACTTGCAACACTTAAGGTAGATCTTCCGTATCGATGATTGGTGCTGTCAATAGATTTCATTAAACTGTTTATTTTTTCATCTTTTTCAGATGAAAATAGATTTGTTTTTTCATTAGCGTTAGATAATCCTGTAAGCATCACACCTGCTTTTTGGTACTGGTAACCATTTTTGAAAATTGTTTCTAGAATTGTTACTGCAGCTTTAACTATTTCAATACTATTGTTTGTTGCAATTGGAAAATCAACTGTCTTTGCATTTGAGTAATATCCATAGTTTCTTTGAAAGGGACTAGTTCTAACAAATACTGTGATTGCTTTTGCAACTAACGACTCTGATCTAATTTTTTCAGATGCATTTAAACAATAGTTTGCAACTGCTTCTTTTAATTCTTGAAATCTTTCTACTCTTTTCCCAAATGATCTTGAGACAACACAACTCTTTCTTTTTGTAGTAGTTGTTTCTAAATTAATACAAGGAATACCTTTAAGTTCCATTGCAGTTCTTGAACTTAAAACATTAGAAGATTTTTTAATCCAGCTGTTAGATTTATTTTTAAGCTGCTTAGCATTATAAATTCCATTTTTATTATAAAATTTTGTAAGTTGTCTACCAACACCCCATACATCATTAATATCTATTTTTTCTAAAATAGGGTCAATATTTTCAATATTAATTAAACTAGTAACTCCTGATTGTTTTTTCTTTGCAATATGATTTGCAATTTTACTTAGAGTTTTTGTTTTAGCAATTCCAATACTAGTTGGGATCCCTGTCCATTGTAAAACTGTGTCTCGAATTTCTTTTCCAACTTTTTCTATATCTTGGTCTGGAAAATTTGATAAATCTAAAAAAGCCTCATCAATAGAATAAACCTCTATTTTTGTATTAAATCTTTTAAGAGTTCGCATTACTCTTCTAGATAAATCACCATATAAAGAATAATTAGAAGAGAAAACTTCAACCTTATTTTTTATGATAATATCTTTTTCTTTAAAATAAGGCTCACCCATTTTGATCCCTAAAGCTTTTGCTTCATTAGATCTTGAGATGATACAACCATCATTATTAGATAAAACTACAACAGGTTTTCTTCTTATTTTAGGATTGAATAATCTTTCACAAGAAACGTAAAAAGAATTACAATCAACTAATGCTATTTTTTTAGTACGTAGAATGGATGACATAAGTTACAACCCCCC
>ERZ651776.2007-NODE-2007-length-23203-cov-8.917063_pt1 | contig 23203 bp, 24 predicted proteins | sample MGYA00514761_ERZ651776 | MGnify/ENA metagenome assembly ERZ651776 | reverse complement strand
CATGAGGCGGTCATGGTGCCTATGGCCGACGGCGGCGATGGCACACTCGAAGCACTCGGCGGCCCAAACCGCACGACCACGGTCACCGGACCAACTGGCGAACCAGTCGATGCGCCTTGGCGACTGTCAAAGCGCCTCGCCGTCATCGAGATGGCATTGGCCTCGGGGTTGGTACTGGCTGGTGGGCCCGAGGGAAACGATCCACTGAACGCGACAACACGCGGTACAGGCGAGTTAATCGACGCAGCAATCGCTCGAGGTGCACAGCGGATAATCGTCGGCTTGGGCGGTTCAGCTACTACTGACGGTGGCCTTGGGGCGATCGAGGCCATCGGGTCACCAGCTCGGCTCGCGGGGGTCAGCGTTGAGGTAGCGACTGATGTGAACACGCTTTTTGTTGATGCAGCGAGGATATTTGGCCCTCAGAAGGGCGCTACAGGCGCACAGATAGCCTTCCTCGAGGCGAGGTTGCGCGGTTTGGCTGAGCGTTATCGGGATGATTTCGACGTCGATGTCGAGCAGATTATTGGCAGTGGGGCTGCTGGAGGGCTCGGCGGTGGCCTGGTGGCCTTAGGTGCCACGATCGTGAGCGGTTTTGAGCTGATAGCCGAGGAGCTCGGCTTGTTCGAAGAGATCGAACAAGCCGACCTTGTGATCACGGGCGAGGGCCAGCTTGACAACGCATCGTTCGATGGCAAGGTCGTCGGTGGCGTGGCCGAAATGGCGGCTGAGGTCGGGGCTCGGCTGGTTGTCGTCGCCGGCGCGATCGAGGATCTATCTTCGCTTCCGATCCCCGAGAATGCGTTAGTGATCTCGTTGACCGAGCGCTTCGGTCTCGAGCAGGCAATGGCGGGCCCCGCTCGCTGCGCCCAGATGGTTGTGGACGAATTGCTCGCGGACGATGTGTAGCGGCTTCTCCAAATTGCCTAGACCGCTTTCGGTCCTCAGTGGCAGGCCGACGCGACAGTGAGCGCGCCGGCGACGTGCAGATCCTTCAAGAGGGGTGTGATGTCATCACGTATGGTCTGCGGTGGGATCTCATTGAAGTCGGCCAGGCTGCTGACGAGGTCTCGAACAGTGATTGACTCAGCGAGCAGTACCCAGACCAGGTAACCAACCATTGAGAGATGTAGCGACTCGGTCATTTTGGGTGCTCGCACCACCACACCGTCGAGTACTCGGCGAAACAGAACGTCGGGCGAGCGGCTGAGTACGGCGTCGTCAGTAAAGATGTCAGTCATGACTTCGAAGTTTTCGCAGTGCTCGCTTTATGTGGCTGCGCTCTGTCCAACCTCTGCTTCGAAGGTAGTCCGAGCTCGGTGACACCAGTGCTTGCGCGTATCGCAGCCGAGGGCGCACACCTCTGATGACTGCAAGTGACGCGAGTGGTCGGCTGTAGCTACGCGCCGAGGTCAGCTAGCTCCGCAGCAGCCAGGCGTCTCGCCTCGGCACTTCAAGCCGTGCCAGCTTGTCGAAGCCACCCTCGATATCGGGGCCTGCAATGTCTTCAATGAGTTGACCAGCCCGCTGTACCACGGCTGTTCCGTGCCAGCGCGAGGCTGTCGCGACGACATCGTCGAGGTCGACGTCGAGGTGTTGGCGGAAAAGCAGCAGATCGCGTACCGAGCACCACCGAGCCGGGTAGCCGCCAAGGGCGGCGTTGTAGCACGCATGGAGGAACTGATGCTTCGGGCTTCATTGCGACCTCAACGTCGGAAATCGTGATTACCGTGACCGAGGCCGGAGCAGTGGGCGAGTACCAAAGTCGCGAACCCGTAGGAACCGAAGAAGAAGTATTCACCGAAGAACTGACGCCCGCTGACTGTCCTGAAGAGGTGCTTGGGTTGGCCATCACCGGTTCGAATGTGAACATGCCAGTCGCTGTGGGCGCATCACTCATTGGTGCTGGTGGTCTCTTGGTGGCTGCGGCTCGTAAACGCCGCAACGAACTTTCCTAGTTCCTCTCCCTCATCACCAACAGACTCTGCTGGCTCAAGTCGCGAAGCTGATCCATTTGTGAAGTTGTTTCAGCGTGCACCTCGTCACGGTGTTGATCTGGCTGTCGCCGGCTCCAAAGGTTAGTTCAACTCGCCCGATTGAGCTCTGGTATGTCGTAGCCCGCTGGGTGATGGGGATAACTGCGGGCTTGCGTCCGTATGTCGATGAGAAACTGATCCAGCGCAGCCGTGCTGCGCGCTGCTTCTTGCGTGAAGTGGTCAACCCTGAAGATCTTCGTGGCCCCATCACGAAATGTGGTTACATCGGCGATCACGTGTGCGCTCGTCAAGCTCAAGGTCGCTTGGTCGACAAGACCTACGCGGAGCAAGGTGCTTGGTGTTGTTGGATCGAAGCTGGTATTGCTTTCTGCTAACAACGGCATAATCATCGGGCAAATGACCCGCACCACTGCGTCGACGCTTGCCGAAGTGAACGAGACGGACACACCGATCTCCATGGCGTGCGTGTGGGCCATGGCTGCTCCCAACGGTGATCGTTCTTTGCGACGGTCGCCTGAGTGCTGGCGCAGTGGTTGCCAGCCAAATGGAGCGCCGCGATTTGGTCGAACTCGGGACTTCAAAAACGTTGGCCGCGCGACGGCGTGAAACAACAATGAGACCTCTAGAGTTAGCACTCTCTTATTGAGAGTGCTAGCTGCCTAGGGAGGGCCCACGCACATGGCTAAGTCCATTACTTTTGACGATCAAGCTCGTCGTTCGCTGGAAAAGGGTATGAATACCCTCGCGGACGCTGTTCGGATCACACTCGGCCCAAAGGGCCGCAACGTTGTGCTCGACAAGAAGTGGGGAGCACCCACAATCACCAATGATGGTGTATCGATTGCGAAGGAAATCGATCTCGAAGATCCACTCGAGCGCATTGGCGCCGAGTTGGTTAAAGAAGTCGCCAAGAAGACCGACGATGTTGCCGGCGACGGCACCACCACGGCCACGGTTCTCGCCTGGTCAATGGTGCGCGAAGGTCTCAAGAACGTCACTGCGGGTGCAAACCCAATGTCGGTCAAGCGTGGCATCGAACAGGGTGTCGCAGCCGCTGTCGAATCCATCGGCAAGAGCGCCAAGAAGGTCAACGATAAGGAACAGATTGCACAGGTCGCATCGATCTCTGCAGCTGACACCGAAATCGGCGACGCCATCGCAGCTGCTATCGACAAGGTTGGCAAAGACGGCGTAATCACCGTCGAGGAAAGCCAGACCTTCGGCATGGACATGGACCTCGTCGAGGGCATGCGTTTCGACAAGGGTTTCCTGTCGCCATACATGGTCACCGACCCGGAGCGTATGGAAGCGGTCATGGATGACCCGTACCTGCTGCTCGTCGGCTCCAAGATCGGTGCCGTCCGCGACATCGTTCCTGTACTCGAAAAGGTCATGCAAGCTGGTAAGCCACTTGTGATCATCAGCGAAGATGTCGAAGGCGAAGCCCTGGCAACACTCGTGGTCAACAAGATCCGTGGCACGTTTAACTCAGTTGCCGTCAAGGCTCCTGGTTTCGGTGACCGCCGCAAGGCAATGCTGCAAGACATGGCAATCCTCACCGGTGGCCAGGTCGTCAGCGAAGAAGTCGGCCTCAAGCTTGAGAATGTCGGCATCGAGACGCTCGGCCAGGCACGCAAGGTCGTCATCACCAAGGACGAAACCTTGATCATCGAAGGCGCCGGCAAGAAAGCCGACGTCGAGGGCCGTATCGCTCAGATCAAGGCCGAAATCGAAAACACCGATAGCGACTACGACTCAGAGAAGCTCCAAGAGCGTCTTGCCAAGCTCAGCGGCGGCGTCGCTGTGCTCAAGGTCGGCGCTGCTACCGAGGTTGAACTCAAAGAGAAGAAGCACCGCATCGAAGATGCTGTTTCGACAACCAAGGCTGCCATTGAAGAAGGTGTTGTCGCCGGTGGCGGCGTCACGCTGCTCCGTGCCCAGAAGGCTGTCGAGAAGTTCATCGAGACCATCGAAGATCGCGACACCGCTACTGGCGCACGCATCGTCGCCAAGGCGCTCGAAGGCCCACTCCACCAGATTGCCATCAATGCAGGCATGGACGGTGGCGTAGTCGTAGACAAGGTCCGCAACCTGAAAGGCAACATCGGCCTGAACGCTGCAACCGGCGACTACGAAGACCTGGTCAAAATCGGCGTCATCGATGCTGCCAAGGTGACCCGTTCTGCGCTGCAGAATGCTGGTTCCATCGCTGCTCTGTTCCTGACGACCGAAGTGGTCATCAGCGACCTTCCTGAAGAAGATGGCGCTGGCGGCGGTATGCCAGACATGGACTTCTAGCAGACACTCCTTTCCGGTCGACACGCTCGACTGAACACATTCGATCAAAGGGGCGCTTCGGCGCCCCTTTGTCGCGTTTTGCCAACTGTGTCTCGTGGGCGACGTCTTGGCAGGTGTGGCATTTGAGCTGAATCGTGGAATGGGCGATACCGAATCGTTCGGCCAACTCGGCTTGCACCGTATGTATGGTCTCTTCGGCTGTGACCTGCATGCCCACCATCGTGGGCGTGGTCATGGTGGTGTCCAGCCATCGCCGAAAGATGGGCGTTCTTGCAGCCCCCGTCGATGTGTCATCTGGCTCGGCAGCACCCGAACCGGATTGGGTGCGTTGTCCGGTCGTCACCTCTGATTCGAGGGTTTGGTCCGTCAACAGGTGATCGCGGCGGTGCGGAGATAACGTCTAGCCGTGGCTCGTGGGCGTACCGAGACGGTGATGGCGCATCATTTCGATGGTGAAACGCTGCGTCGCCGTCCCGAAGAGTTGGTGGTTGAAGAGCCATTGACGGTACGCATCAACGAAGTCGACGTTGCGACCACCATGCGCACGCCAGGCCACGACTTCGAACTTGCGGTCGGCCTGTTGCATGCCGACGGTGCGCTCGGCGGCGCGTCGGTTATCGACATTCGTTACTGCGCCACAGGAACCGCCGTCGACACCGAGTTCAACGTGGTGTCGGTGTTAGCCCCGGGAGCCCCCGAAGCCTCACCCCGGCTTGGGGTGATCAGCTCGTCGTGCGGACTGTGCGGCACCGAAGCGATCGAGGAACTGGTCAAACGAATCTCACCAGTCGAACCGGCCGAATCATTGAGCGAAGCCGTCCTGTTGCGCGTCGTCGACGCGATGGCAGGTCACCAACCAGTCTTTGACCGCACCGGTGGTCTGCATGCCGCCGCAGCCTTCGACTCCACCGGCATGATTCTCGAAGCACGAGAAGACATTGGTCGCCATAACGCGGTCGACAAGGTTGTTGGCCGGATGTTGCTTGATCGACAGCTGCCAGCGACCGGGCTCGGGTTGTTTGTGAGTGGCCGGGCCTCGTTCGAAATGGTGCAAAAAGCATGGGCGGCCGGATTTACCGCCGTCGTCGCAGTGAGTGCACCGTCGGCTCTGGCTGTCCAGGCAGCACTATCGGCCGAAATGCAGCTCGCAGGGTTCGCCCGCAACGGAACACTCAACGTCTACGCAGCCAATCGACAACCTGATGAACCAGCCACCGATTCGGTGGCCGAAGGAGAACCGGTTTCATGACCACGAACGATCTACGCCCAGCAATTGGTCAGGGTGTGCTCCACCTGTTCTTCAAGGCCAACGCTGCGGTCGACGCCGCGGCTGCCGTGGCTGCGGTCGCGGCTGCTCGAGGGCGTGAAGACCAGGTTGTTTCGGTGGCCATGCTTGGCCACAAGGCCGACATCGCGGTTATGGGGATCGGACCCAACCTGTGGTCGTTGCGAGATCTACAGACTGATCTGGTCGCTTCGGGCCTTGACCTAGTGGATAGTTACGTGTCGCTGACCGAACTCAGCGAGTACTCCAAAGGCATCCCCCAAGAGATGCAGAACATGCGGCTGTACCCAGACCTGCCACCCGAAGGCAAGCACGCCTGGTGTTTCTATCCGATGTCGAAGAAACGAGTTGGCGACGTTAACTGGTTCACGCTTGAGTACGAACGCCGCAAGGAACTTATGTACGAACACGGCACTTCGGGCCGGAAGTTCGCGGGCCGCATCGTGCAGCTGATCACCGGTTCCACCGGTCTCGACGACTATGAGTGGGGTGTCACCTTGTTTGGTGTACATCCCGACGATCTCAAGGAAGTCGTTTACACGATGCGTTTCGACGAAGCCTCGTCGGTCTACGCCGAATTTGGGCCGTTCTACACCGGTATGGTCGCCGAACTCGATGAGATCCTCGGCTGAGACCACCCGGGATCAGACGTGCCAGCCATCACGGCTTTTGGTACGAACACTCGCTAACCAGTGACAGTGGACCCGTGACCGAACTGTGCTCCGGTCGGCTCACGGGGGTCGATCGCATTCGCGAGCAGGTTCTTCGGACCCGGCACGCCTCGTGCGAAGTTTCGCGTGCACCGGGGTTAGACAGCCATCCCGGCCTCACGGACGCGATAGTCGTCGACTGCCTGTCAGGGTCACGAGCGAAGTGCCACCGGAACAACGCGATGGTGATTGTTCCGATGGATTGTGGCTCAGCAGCAGGAGGCGGTTGATGTCTCGGCTGGTGCAGGTTCGGGGGCACAACAGATGGTGGGGCCGTCGGTGCCAACGATCTCGTTCTGCATCTGCTCGCTGTCGCCGGTGCGCACGTACCACTCCCACCGAGTGTTATCGGGACCGTGCAACCAGGTTTCGGTCTTCTCCGCGTAACAACAGACGGTGTCATCGATGCCGGTGGTCTCAAGCCCGGCTTGGATCAGTCGTTGTTCTGCGGCAATGACTTCATCCGACGTGGTGACTTCGACGCCGAGGTGATTGATAGTGCCGTCTTCGGTTCCTTCGAAGAGCACCAGCTTGAGTGGGGGATTGGCGATAGCGAAGTTGGCGTAACCAGGACGGAGTCGGGCGGGCTCGGTGCCGAACAATTTGGTGTAGAACGCAATGGACTCTTCGAGGTTGGTGACATTGAGGGCCAGCTGGAGTCGCTGGGTGGGAGGAGCTTCTGTCATATTGATCATGGTCAATATGTTACCTCTATATTGACAGATGTCAATATGAAATTTGTATGGCACACTGGTGACGTGCCGCAGACAAAACAGATCGTTGCGCCATCGCTCCCGCAGTTGTGTTGTCCCGGGCTCGATGACCCGGCCCTCACCGAAGACGAAGCCGACGAGATCGTGGTCATGCTCAAGGCGTTGGCCGATCCAGTGCGACTGCGACTAATGCATCTCATCGCTCGGTCAGGCGAAGCGTGTGCATGTGACCTTCCGGCAGCACTCGACCGTTCGCAACCCACGGTGAGCCACCATCTCAAGGTGCTCGTAGAGGCCGGCCTGCTAAGCCGGGAGAAACGCGGAAAGTGGGCCTGGTTCACGGTGCGCCACCAGCAGCTCCAAGCGCTCAGCGGCGTGTTTCAGATCGACACTTGACCGTAACCCGTAACCCGTAACACTGGTTTCGGTGCTAGCTGGGATCAGCGCTATCAGGATCAGGGAACAACGACCTCGAGTATGGCAAGGTCGGCCGAGGCATCTCGGAGACACCAGGTGACGCCAGCAGGTACCGCGACACTGTCACCGGTGCTCAGTGGGACTGCGTCGGACGAGCCGTCGACTGAAAAACCGGTTGACCCATCGAGAACGAAGAGGAACCAGAAGTCACCGTCGTGCCGGGCTGGCGAGGTCGAGCTCTCACCGGAGCTGCGCAAGACCCGCACACTGGCCAAACCCTTGGTCGCACGGTCGATCGCTGTGTGTTGGACCTTGAATCCGGGGTGTACGGACGGACCCCATGGCACCTGGGTGGACTGATGGCGAACGAACGTCTGACCACCAAAATCACGGTCGACGTCGACCGTACTGTTCGGAAGATCCACCTCGTAGTCAAAGAACGTGTCGTGTTCGGCTGGGCAACCAATCTCGACGACCTGCGCACCTGCGGAACTCTCGAGCACACGGTGTCGGATATGTGGAGGCTGAAGCACACAGTCGCCCTGGTTGAGCCTAAACGGCGCCCCTTGGTCCTGATAGACGACATCGACCCAACCGCGATGGCAGAAGATCATTTGAAAACGAATGGCGTGATGATGCACCAGATCGGGAACCGGCCCGCCGTCGCACACCTCGATGTGTGAAGCGATGTACCTGCCACCCAGGCGTGACGGGATGAGATCGCGGTAGCGCATACCGGCCCGACCAACGATCCAGTTCGACTCATCACCCGCCGACGAGATGACCAACTCGGGGACAAGAGCAGGAATCACGACGGTGTCGACCGCAGGGTCCACGAACCGAACTTCGACACCATTAGGTGCAGTGACTGTTGGAGCTGCTCCCGCCTCGAGATAGACGACGGCGGTGGACTCCGCAACATCGGGATCGAGGAGCAAACTGAGGCCGCCACCGGAAACGACCGCCATCGTGGGGTTATCTGCAGGGCTGATTCGGTCGAGTCGAAACCCGAGTTCATCGGTGAAGAAGGCCAAGGTCTCGTCGAACGGGTGACCACTTACCGAGATGGTGGCACCTTGGGGCATAGGGCGTGTCGACTCGGAGCTCATAGGTCAAAACTAACTGACTGAGGCGCCGAGCAAACTTCCGATGAGCCAGGTCAGCAGGCACGCACCGCTGCCGAGCAGGACCTGACGGGCCACGGTCCGGATCTTGGACTTGCCGGTGAAGAATGCCAGTGCAAGTCCCACACCGGCACCGGCAGCGAGCGCCAGCAGGACCGACATAATCAGCGTGGTAGTCCCGTCGCCGAAGAGCCAGGGAAGTAGCGGGATCAATGCACCAATGGAGAAGGCGACAAAGCTGCTGGCTGCGGCAGCGATCGGTTGACCGGTTTCACTGGGGTCGACGCCGAGTTCTTCGCGAGCGTGGACTTCGAGCGCGATCTCGGGATCGGCGTGCACCGCTTCGGCCATCTGCATGGCCTGGTCGTGGTGGATGCCTCGTTTGGTATAGATCGCAGCCAGTTCACGTGTTTCTAGCTGGGGTTTCTCGGCGATCGAGATTCGCTCCCGATCGAGTTCGTACTCGATGAGTTCACTCTGGGCTTTGACAGACACATATTCGCCCGCGGCCATCGAGGCTGCGCCAGCCAGTAGGCCAGCCACTCCGGCTACGACAACCGTTGAACTTCCGGTATCGGCGGCAGCGACGCCAATAATCAATGCAACGTTGGACACGAGGCCATCGCTAATGCCGAATACCGCAGCCCGAGCGGTGCCACCCTGAACATCGCGATGGTTGTGCACCATGTGTTCGTGATGATGATGATTGTCTGCCACACCGCCAACCTACCTCTGATCGAGCAGCGGTGCGGGAGCGAACTCGTTCTTTCTGGGCCACACTTGGAGGTGATGCCCAGCGACACTCCCCCCACGCTCGAAGACGATGAAGCGAAGCTCGCCGAATATGCGACGTTGCTCGCTGATCAGGTCGAGGCACTCGTTCGTGCCTGGTTCGTTCGGTTGGTCGAAGACCGCTGTCCGGGCCTAACAAACGACGCAGCGGTGATGGCCGTACTCGAGGATGGAGCGGGTGAGACCATTGCGGCGATGCGTGTACTTCTCGCCACCGACATTGGTGACCAACGTCTTGGTCCACTCGAGATCGTGCGTCGTTCCGTTCAGTTCCCAACGCAGGTATTGGCCACCGCTGATGTCACGCCGGTTGAGCGAGACGAGTTTGCTCGCAGGAATTTTCCCAACGACGTCTATGACCTGACGCCTGCGTCGTTCGCTGCTGCTGATCCAGGCTTGCACGAGCCCGGACTTATGTGGGGCGCAGCGAAGGCCCACGTGCATCTGCGTCGCCGCCGAGAATCAACCGGCCAATCGGGCCAATAGGCTCGATTCATGACCGAGCGCACGATCGACCCTGGCGATACGCCCCGCGTCGTTGCGCTGTCGGCTGATCTGATCGACCGGTCCAAGATCAGTGCCGCGTTCCCCGCTGCCATCCTTGTACGTTCGGTCGTCAAACTCAGCGACGCGGTGACCACAAACGCTGGGACCCCCAGTGCTGGGACCCCCAGTGCTGGGACCGCCAGATTACTGGTCTTCGTCGACCTCGGTCGGGTTGAGGACATCACGGTCCTGCACGAACTCGGTGGGCACATCATTGGTTTTGGTAGCCATGTGGACGAAGAGCAACTCGCTGCAGCCCAAGCCGTCGGGATCGAAGCTTTGCCTCGCTCTGTGTTCTTTCGACGGCTCGAGAACGGTGATTTCTAGCCGTTGTTTCCAGAATGCGTTTTCATTGTTTCCACAATGTGAACAAGGCCTCGCCGGGGCAGACGCGGTGACAACAAACCTCTAAACAGAATGTATTCGTCGCCGGAGAGGCGTCGACTTCTGCTTGGGAGGCACAACTATGTCGGGTGATACCGCGTGGATCATGACATCAGCAGCGTTGGTGCTGCTGATGGTTCCGGGTCTGGCACTTTTTTACGGCGGCATGGTCCGTTCGAAGAATGTGCTCAACATGTTGAACATGAACTTCTACTGCCTGGGCATCGTGCCCATCATCTGGGCAGTTGTGGGCATGTCGATCGCCAACGGTGACGGCGACCGTAAATGGCTCGGCTTCTTCGAATTCGGCGAAGTCTGGATGCAACAGCCCGACGGGGCAGAACCGCGAGACATGGCAACGTGGGCGTTCCTGCTGACCTTCGCAGTGATCACACCTGCCCTGATCTCCGGCGCGGTCGCTGACCGGATGAAGTTCACCGCGTGGATGATCTTCGTTCCCGTGTGGTCCATCCTTGTTTACTCGCCGGTCGGCTTCTGGATCTATGGCGGCTGGGCGCACGCACTGCCTGCCTACGACACTGCTGGTGGCACTGCGATTCATATCAACGCTGGTGCGGCTGCACTGGCCATGGCCATCGTGCTGGGCAAACGCCGTAACTGGGGCAAGGAAGCCTGGCCTCCCCACAACCTTCCGTTTGTGCTCCTGGGCACCGGTATGTTGTGGTTCGGCTGGTTCGGGTTTAACTCCGGTGCTCAGACTTTCGCTCCCCAGGCACTCGCCAACACGTTCCTGGCTGGCGCCGCCGGCATGATGGCCTGGCTCATCATGGAAGTCATCCGTCACGGCAAAGCCACCACGCTGGGTATGTGCTCGGGCGTCGTTGCTGGCCTGGTCGCCATCACCCCAGCTGCCACGTTCGTGGGCACGATGTCGTCGATCATCTTTGGTCTAGCTGCTGGTGTGATCTGCTTCTTTGCCATCCAACTGAAGGAGAAATTCGGCTACGACGACTCACTCGACGTCGTGGGCATTCACATGGTTGGTGGCATTATCGGTGGCCTGCTTCTTGGTGTGCTCGCTAGCAATGAAGCCTTCGGCGGCGCCGACGCCTTCGAACTCGAAGCCGGTGGCACATTGCTGTGGAACCAGTTCATGTCGATCGTGGTCGTGCTCGTCTACTCGTTCGTGGTCACGTTCATCATCGCCAAGGTGCTCGACGCAACGATCGGCCTCCGGGTCAGCGAGGAAGTCGAACTCGAGGGCTTGGACACCAGCGAACATGCCGAGACGGCGTACCTACAAGGCGGCACGTTCGAGCGCAGCTAACGCCGCTCGCACAACAGTTCATCCCCCAAGTCAGCTGACGGCCGGAGCCCCTTGTGGGTTTTGGTCGTCAGTTCACTTTTTGGCCAAGCTGAAAAGTTATGTACCCCTGGGGACGTAACTTTTCGATCGACAAAGGAGGTCCGGACTACCCCCAGGCTCGGTTGATGGCGTGGGGGAGCTCCTCGGCCCACTGCACCAGATCGTGGCCAGCGACTCGTTCGGTGAAGTGATACGGCGCATCGACGAGCATGAGATAACCGGCCCATGCTTCGGTTGCCTGATGGAAGGGACCTTCGAGTGTGCCCGCGCACAGGTGCATGAATGGGTGTTCGTCGGTCCACTCGTACGCCATGTCTGGTGGCATGCCGGTGCTGTACACGAAGGCATGCCCGAACCGTTCGGGAAAGAGCCGTGCCGCCATAGCTGCGTGACCTCCACCGTCGCTGCAACCCCAAATGCCCCGACGAGTGGGAGCCGAGGGCACGCCCAACTCAGCCTCGGCCCAGGCAGGGAGTTCGTCCATGAAGAACTGCTGGTGGGCCGTGTACACCTGCTCGTCGAACCCGGGCAGGTACTCGGCCGCACGGAGGTTCCCACGAATTGGATCAAACGACGCTGAGTGCGCGGCCACGATGACGACAGGAGGGCAGATGCCGGCTTGGATTGCTGCGTCGAGCCGACGGGCGTACGGGGCGAACATAGTGCCGTCGGTGGCGTAGATCACTGGTGTGTTATCTCCAGCCGCGTGACCTGGTGGCCGGTACACCGTGACCTTGCGGGGTTCGCCAAGGGCATCTGAATCGACCGCGTGTTCGATACTTGTTCCGAGCAGCGGGTCATTCGAGGCGAGCTCGGGCGGGGCATTGACACCCCGGAAACGGCCGTCGTGAGAGCCGCGACGGAAGTTCGTCGACGGCATGCCGTCGGTTGGGGTAAACGTATAGGTGATCACGGCTTCGTCCAGCCGTTCGACGCGCAAGCTGAGTACCTGCAGACCGTCGCCAGCGTCCCATGTTTCGATGGGGAACGCAGGGGTGACGGTCACCGGGGATGCAGACTCGGCGACGAAGGTGATGATGTCGCCGTCGGCCCAGGCGGTGGTGCCCTCGGTGGCCATCCGGGAGCGCAGTGCTGCTGGTTCGGGATTGGTCCAGACCCGACAGAAACGTTGACCTTCGGGTAGCCATCCGGGTTGTGTCGCCCGATCGACTGCGAGCCGACGCGAAAGCGTGGCCATTCGCCGCTGTAGTTCCCCCATTGGCGGCACGCCGAGTTCGGCTCGCTCTTGATCACTGATCCGTTTGTCGACCGGAGGTTGCACGATGTCACCTTGGTGCTCCAACATGACCGTGCCGTAGAGCTGGGGTCGGCCCGTGTACAAGGCAATCTTGTCGCTTGCCTCGGCATGGATCAGCCCGGCACCTTCGATGCCATCTTGGTGGGCCTGCAGCGATAGGCGGGCTACCGACGGGAGATCGCTGGGATCACCTGATGCTGCGAGGAGCCGAGCAGCCCCAAAGGCGACCTGGCCATCGGCGTTGTCCAGCTGGTCGTGCTCCCGCAGCTCATGCAGCAGGTCGAACTGCTCGCTGTCACTCGCTCCTTCTGCTGTCGCCACAACTGCCGCTACGTCTCGATCGCCCATGCCCGGAGACTAGAACCACCACCCCGGTGGGGGCCAACGCGTGCCATGCGGGGTCAGACCCCACGTCACGCGGGGTCAGACCCCACGTGACGCCGGCAGCGGTGCGGTGATGTGAACAGCGTGTTTCGGCTGCGTTGCAAGACGCGACCGGTATTAGCCTGCGGTCATGTCTGCAGATGGTTTTGGCGTGTCTCCCGAAATCAACCGCGAAGAACTATTCGCCGACCGATCTCTCGTTGGCACAGTCTTCTGCCGGGCATATTCGCGCCGCATCGACGAATGGCTCCAGCAGCTTTTTGCTGATCGTTTGGGTGGGCGCTCCGGCATCAGCTTGGTGGCGGTTGGTGGCTACGGCCGAGGTGCCCTCAGTCCGCAGAGTGACCTTGACGTGATGTTGTTGCACAATGGCTGGAACCAGGAAGACCTCGAAGAGGCGGCCCAAGCGCTGTGGTTTCCGGTCTGGGATGAGAAGATTGCGCTTGGCCACTCGGTGCGCACGATTGCCCAGAGTATTGAGTTGGCATCGACAGATCTCGAAACAGCGACCTCACTTCTGAGCCTGCGCCACCTGGCTGGCGACGCTGAGCTATCTGACGATCTCGCCGAAGAGTCCAGCCGAACCTGGCGCAAGAACCGTCGCAAATGGTTACCTCAGATTGTCGACGATGCTCGCGACCGCGAACGCACCAACGGCGAAGTTGCCTATCTTCTTGAGCCCGATCTGAAGGAATCAAGTGGCGGGTTGCGCGACATCAATGCGGTGCAGTGGATCGAGGCCAGCGGTATTGAGCTGCTCGACCAAGAACGCCGCGACCTCCGAGCAGCGAACGATGTTCTGTTGGCGGCCAGAGTTGAACTGCACCGAGGGACCTCTCGCAAAGGCGACGTGTTGCTCCTCGAAGAACAAGACTCGGTTGCCGACGCGCTCGGTATCGGTGATGCCGATGTGATGATGAGCCAAGTCGCCGCTTCGGCCCGCACGATCACCTGGATCGCCGACGATGTCTTTCTGCGGGTCAGGAACAGCCTGCGCCGTTTACGGCTCCGAGCAGGTAAGCCGAAACGAATCGCTGATCATGTGTATCTCGTCGACGGCACAGTCGCGATCGCGCCGGGCAGTCCCGTCAGCACCGACCAAGCGTTGATGCTTCGACTTGCAGTTGCTGCAGCAGAGAACGAGGCCCGCCTGGATCGCGATTCACTCGACCAGCTCGTCGACCATGGCGCTGAGATAACGACGCCATGGTCCGATGAACTGCGCGAGCTATTCGTGCGGCTACTGCGCACCGGCGACAGCGCAATCCATGTGGTCGAGGCGCTCGATCATGTTGGACTCTTCACTCGGCTGCTGCCCGAGTGGGAGCCGAACCGCAGCAAGGTGCAACGCAATCAGTACCACCGGTTTACGGTTGACCGCCACCTGCTTGAAGCGTCGTCGATTGCGTCGACGCTCACCGACACGGTTGACCGTCCCGACTTGTTAGTCGTCGGTGCGTTGCTTCACGACATCGGCAAGGGCTACCCCGGCGATCACACCGAAGTGGGCATAGTTCTCATTGACACGATCGCGTCGAATATGGGATTCACCGTCGATGATGTCGACATGCTCAAGCGTTTGTGTGAGCATCACCTGTTGCTGGTCGATGTAGCCAGCCGCCGCGACATCGAGGACCCGGGCACGATCGCTGTCGTGGCTGAGCAGGTGCGAACCAAGTCGTTCTTGCACTTGCTTGCGGCTCTGAGCGAGTCGGATTCCATTGCGACCGGGCCATCCGCTTGGACTCGCAACAAGGCCTACCTGATGGGCGAGCTGACCCGGTCAACTGATCGGTGGCTTGAGTCCGACGGGACGACGACGCTCGATCGTTCGTTCCCCGCCGAAGAACAACTGGCGCTTATGGCAGCACACGAACATGTGGTTCTCGGCAGCGACCAGACGTTGCAGATCGTGACAAGGGACCGGCCTGGCCTATTCGCACGGGTAGCCGGCGCACTCGCACTTTGTGATCTGAGTATTGTCGACGCCCAGATCCATGTGACGGGCACGAAGGCGCTCGAGGTCCTGCAGGTCGCTGACGCCTACGAAGAGGACAACCCCGTCGACTGGGAGCGAGCGGTCGAATTGGTCGAAGAGGTGCTGGGGAACAGCGACGATCTCACGCCACGCTTCGAAGCTCGCGAGCGTTCGATTCTGCGTCGTTCCGTCCAGGCACCGCAACCAATCGAAACGGTCCGAGTGGACTTCGACAATGAGGTGTCAGAAGTTAGCACCGTGATTGAAGTTGCCGGGCCCGATCGGCTTGGTCTTCTCTACGAGGTCAGCTCGACCATCGTTGCTGCCGGGCTTGACACTCAGCAGGCTCGAGTGCAGACGGTCGGCGGAGACGTCGTCGACTCGTTTTATGTACAGACACTCGATGGGGCGAAATTCATCGAGGCAGAAGCGCAAGAGGCACTGCGGGCCGCGCTTCTTGAAGTCCTGTCAGCCCGAGACGACGACTGACGCCACCTACGTGCGCGTGGCGGGGCACTCAGCGCTCGTGCACGCGAAGTGCTGCAACACGTTGTTTGTGGCCATAGGTGTAGGGAGGTCGGCGAAGAGCTCTTTATGCCATATGAAAAGTTATGTACCCCTGGGGACGTAACTTTTCGCTAGAGGTCGTTGAGGAAGGTGCGGGCGGCGATGGCGTTTTGGCGGCGCCATTGGTCGACCACATCGCCAGCTGGCGGGTTGGCGAGTAGCTCGAAGGTGGGGGCGAGTTCGCTACGTTGAGCATCGACGAGTGGCTGTGCATCGTTGCCTCGACGTTCGGTAAGCCGCAGCTTGATCAGGAACTCAATGCGTAGGTCCCGAATATGGTCGACGGGTTGAACAAACCATCGTTTGAGCGCCGCCTTACCCAAGCGGGTCGCTCGCATGACGGTGCGATTGGGGCCGGCGTCGCCGCGTTCGGTCGCTGCTTCTTCGACAAGGGCTGCCTGCTGCAGCCGGCTAAGGGCTCGGTAGACCAGCGGTCGATGCACCGTAAGAATACGACCGAGATCACTTTCGGCCTGGAGCTCACGAGCGACCGCGAACCCATGTGTAGGGGATTCGCCGACCAACGCGAGCACGACCCACTCGGTCAAGGAGAGTTCCGGCGTCGCCACGCCGTGAACCTAGCCGAGATCCTCAACTAGTAACAACGAGACTATGACGCTACTCTCAGCGAGACTACTCGAGGAGATAAGGATGAGGAACGGGGTTGCGACGCTTGCAGCGTTCACGATCGTCCTCCTGCTCTCGTCCTGTTCCGGTGGCGATGACCGTGAGACCGTGCTGGTCATGGCAGCGTCGTCGCTCACCGACGCGTTCATCGAGATTGAGACGGCCTTCGAAGCAGCGAACCCCGAGATCGACGTGCAGCTGAATCTGGCAGGAAGCGCCTCGTTACTTGAACAGATCGTGCAAGGCGCACCCGCCGACGTGTTCGCATCAGCGAACGCGTCGACCATGCAGGCCGTTGTCGATGCGGGAGCGGCCAACACGTCGACTCCATTCGCTGGCAATACGCTGCAGATCGCCGTTCCGCTAGGCAATCCCGCCAACGTTTCAGACATCGCCGACCTAGCCGACTCCGATCTGCTCGTCGGGCTGTGTGGCGAGCAGGTTCCCTGTGGTCAGTTCGCGCGCCAGGCGCTCGATCAAGCCGGGGTCGTGGCGTCGATCGACACGAACGAGGGCGACGTGCGAGCGCTGGTGACCAAACTCGAGGCTGGCGAGCTCGACGCGGGCATCGTGTACGCAACTGACGTCATCGCCTCGCCTGAGATCGAGGGCATTGCGCTACCCGCCAACATCGACGTGGCCATCACGTACCCGATCGCTGTCCTGACCGACTCGCCGAACCCCGACCTAGCCCGCACCTTCTTCGACTTCGTGCTGTCTGCTCCGGGCCAGGCGTTACTCGCCGATGCTGGATTCATCGCACCATGAGTGGTCGCAGGATTCGGCAGCGAGCGCCGTGGCAACTAGTTGCGCTTGGGTCGATCGGAGCAGCGGTATTCGTGTTGCCGTTGGTTGGGCTGATCACCCGTACGCCATGGTCTCGACTGGGTGAACTCGTGGCCAGCGACGTGGTGGTCGATGCCCTCAAACTCTCGCTGCTGACCTCCGTGCTCGCTGCGTTCATCTCGTTGCTGTTAGGTGTGCCGCTGGCGTGGGTGCTGGCTCGGATCAACTTCCCGGGCCGTCACATTGTGCGCGCGATTGTGACGTTGCCGATGGTGTTGCCACCCGTCGTTGGAGGTGCCGCGTTGTTATTCGCGCTCGGCCGCCGGGGTGTCATCGGCGAGCCGATCAACGACGCCACCGGATTCTTGTTGCCGTTCTCGGTGTGGGGTGTGGTGGTTGCCAATGTGTTTGTTGCGATGCCGTTCTTGGTGGTGACGGTAGAAGGTGCGCTGCGTAATCTCGATGGCCGTCACGAAGCCGCCGCAGCGACCCTGGGAGCGTCGCGTTTGACGGTCTTTCGCCGAATCACGCTGCCTATGATCAGTCCTTCACTACGAGCTGGCCTAGTACTGGCATGGGCCCGAGCACTCGGTGAGTTCGGCGCCACTGTGACGTTTGCAGGCAACTTGCAAGGCCGTACTCAAACCTTGCCGCTTGCCGTCTTCGTGGCGCTCGAACAGGATCGCGACACCGCGGTAGCGATAAGCCTGGTGCTGGTAGCGGTGTCTCTGGCGGTGTTATTGCTGCTGAGGGACCGCTGGTGGTCGAATGGATCAACGTCATGAGCAGTGCAGGAATGAGCAGTGCAGCAAAGACCGGCCTTGACACCCACCTGGTAGTCGAACGTCCAGATGGTTTTGTGCTCGATCTGGCGATCACCATTGCACCGGGTGAGACACTGGCACTGCTTGGCCCAAATGGGGCAGGCAAGTCCACCACCGTCGAAGCGCTGGCAGGTCTGACGCCTCTTGATGGCGGTCACATTGTGCTTACTGATCGTGTGCTCGACCGGCCAGCCACGAACATCTTCGTACCTCCAGAAGAGCGCGGTATCGGCGTGGTATTCCAGGACTACTTGCTGTTCGATCATCTATCGGTGCTCGAGAACGTGATGTTTGGTCCGGTATCGCTGGGTGAGGCCAAACCGCAGGCTCGCCAGTTGGCGGAGGACCTGCTTGAGCGGCTGGGCATTCGTGCACTTGGCGACCGGAAGCCACTCCACCTCTCCGGTGGTCAGGCCCAGCGAGTTGCCCTCGCTCGAGCTCTTGCATCCAAACCCGATCTGCTTCTTCTTGATGAAGCCTTGGCTGCGCTCGATGTCACGACCAGGGGAACGCTTCGCCGGGTGCTGGCCCAGCACCTGGCCGCCTTTGCTGGTCCTCGGTTGCTTATCACCCATGACCCAACCGATGCCTTCTTGCTGGCCGATCGGATCGCGATTGTCGAGGATGGGCGTCTGACCCAGGTCGGCTCCGCCGAGGACATCCGACGCCGACCCGCGACCCCCTACGTCGCAGCCTTGGCCGGTACGAACCTTCTGGCCGGTGTCAATCGCGGCGGGGTGCTGACGCTCGACGATCATCACCACGGACTGCAGACGGCGGACACGAGCGTCGAAGGACCAGTCCTGATCACGGTGCACCCCACGGCTATTGCTCTCCACAAACAGCAGCCTTCAGGAAGCCCACGTAATACGTGGGAGACCACGGTGGCAAGTGTGGAACCGCTCGGCGATACGACCCGGATTACGTTGGCAAACCCGCTGCCGTTAGGTGTGGACATCACACCAGGCGCTACTGCCGCGCTCGACCTGCAGCCGGGCTCAGCAGTGTGGGCATCGGTCAAGGCCACCGAGATCTCCGTCGCTCCTGCCGCGGCCCGAGACAGCTAACACCACGCCATTGGGCAGGCCCCCATGAGATCTTGGGGGAATCTCCTTGTTCCCAGAGGCACTTCAAACGGTGATGGCTCCGTTGTCGCCACCTCGTTCTCGCAACGAATTGTTACGTCCCCAGGGGAGGTAACAATTCGCTGATTACGGGTAGCAGCTGCGGGGTTTCTAGACTCGGCGCACAACGTCGTGAAGCTGAAGAAGGATTTGTGCCATGGCAGATGAACTGTTGACCGAGATTCGTGACCGGGTGATGCTTATCACCCTCAACCGGCCTGAAGCAATGAATGCCGTGAATATGGCGCTCGCTGAGCAGATGGCGGCTGCGATGGTTGAGCTCGACGCGAATCCTGACCTGTCGGTTGGTGTGCTGACCGCGAACGGTCGAGGTTTCTCCGCTGGCATGGATCTCAAGGCATTCGTCTCTGGCGGGATGCCTAACCTGCCCGAGCGTGGCTTCGCTGGTATCGCCGAGATGGCAGCCGACAAGCCGCTCATCGCTGCGGTCGAAGGCTTCGCTCTTGCTGGTGGCCTTGAGATCGCGCTGAGTTGTGACTTGCTGGTGGCCTCCAAGGGCGCCAAGCTTGGTATCCCCGAGGTTGGTGTGGGTCTCTTTGCTGGGGCTGGCGCACTCTCTCGTTTGCCACGTCGAGTGCCCTACGGGCTGGCCATGCAGATGGCGCTTACCGGCGAACCCATCACTGCCGAGGTAGGACACGACTTTGGCCTGGTTCAGGTCCTGACCGAGAAGGGCGAAGCGCTCGAAGGAGCCCTCGAACTGGCCGCACGGGTGGCAAAGAATGCACCTCTTGGTCTAGCAGCATCAAAGCGTCTTATCCGTGATCTCGGCGGCGTCGACGGCGCATTCTGGGGCGATCAGCAACCTGTGCTCGACAGCGTGTTCGGCAGCGCCGATGCCATCGAAGGTGCAACCGCCTTCGCCGAGAAGCGGGCCCCAAACTGGACCGGTAAGTAGTAGCTTCAACTAGTACATGGCTGATACTCCACTGACTGAACTCGAACTGCTGCGTTGGGCCGAGTCCCTGGCTGGCATTGCCCAGACCGGCCTGGCTTTCACCGAGAGCCTGTACGAGCAAGAACGGTTCGAAGAGATTCTGCACGTCGCCGCCGAAATCAAGGCCCATTCGGGCCGAGGTTTCGACGTCGACGCGCAGGTCTCTGAATGGATGAAGGGTGTGGGCGACCGCACTGCTGGGTATGTGACGCCGAAGACGGCGATCGGCGCGGTGGTCGGCAACGACGATGGCGAGATCCTGCTGGTACAGCGATCCGACAGCGGCATCTGGTTGTATCCAACTGGCTGGGCCGACGTTGGTTACTCGCCAGCCGAAGTCGCCGTCAAAGAGGTCAAAGAAGAGACGGGCATGGACTGTGAGCCAGTGCGTCTGCTCACCGTTATCGACGGGCTGCGTGCTGGCTTTACTCGGATCCCTCTGTACTCGCTCGTCTTCTTCTGTCATGCCACCGGTGGCGAACTAAAACCACATCCGCTCGAGACGCTCGATGTCGGGTTCTTTGGCCGCGACAACTTGCCTGAGCCGCTCGCTGGTCAGGGCGAGTGGGTTGAGCAAGCTTTTGCTGCCATCGAAGGTGCGGAACATCCGACTCGATTCGATCAGCCCCGCCCGGCCGAAGAGTGGCCGGAGTTCCCAAGCCCCGACGTGACTTGATCCGGTGACCGAGCGAGAGATCTCTGCAACAGAGATCAACGCGATCACGTTGATCGTTGTCGACATGGCTGCGTCGGTGCAGTTCTACAACCGGCTGGGGTTTGAGACCGTTTACGGCGGTGAAGACACCGGGTTCACGTCGCTCAAGATCGGCGCCAACTTTGTGAACCTGCAGCACACTGGCGCAGTACCTGGTATCGGGTGGGGCCGGGTCATCTTCCATGTCGAAAGTCCCGACCATGTGTATGCCACGGCAGCGATTCATGGTTACCCGGCCGAGACCGTGCCCGCCGATGCCCCATGGGGTGAGCGGTACTTCCACATCCTGGACCCCGACGGCCACGAGCTGAGTTTCGCCCGCCGACTGACCTGATCACATCGACCATCCAGGTCACTAAACCCCGGCGCCCGCCGGAATACGAAGCCGAGCTGCAACATGGGGTGCACTTTGCGGCGGCGTGTGGTGCCGGCTGATGATCTGAAATGGGTCGCTTCATTGTGAAGAAACCTTCTCATGAGGCCGGTTCAGATCACGTACGTATCTGGCGAGGATCGGTAACGACCAATCACCGGCATCAGTATGCGACGGCCGTAACGGTCGAGCGCTAGAGAGGCAAGGAGAAGCGGGGCGATGATCAATCCGTCGGCCCACCAGTGGTGGCCGGTGCCTGCAACGATGAGCACGGTGATGCCCAGGTGGAGCAAGGCAAACCATCGCCACTTGCTGGTGCTGGCGGCAACGGCACCGATGGACACGATGGCAGCCCACGCAACGTGAATTGATGGCATCGCCGCGAACTGTTGTGAGACGCCTGTGCCGATGGCGCCATAGGGAGACACGTCGTAGGAAGCAGGCAGATCGATAAACCCCAGCTCAGGCAGGAACCGGGGCGGTGCTACTCGTATGAACCGAATGAACAGGCAGAACGCCGTGAGGATTGCCAGCACATTGCGCCATTGTGAAAACGCGTGGCGCTGACGGAGGAACAACCACACCAAGAACACCCACAGCGCGGGCACGTGTAAGCCGATGTAATAAAGGCTGGCCAAGTGGCCGAGCCAGGCATTGTCGACCAGGAACTCCTGCACCGTGAGCTCGCTGGGCAGGAAGAAGCTGTTCTGCCATTCGGCAATCGAACGACCACGATCGAGTGCGCCCTCGGCCTGGACCAACGGCAGCTTGCGGGCCATGCGCCAGATTGAATACAGCCCGGAGATGATGGTCATCTCGGTTGCGGCCTGAGCGAGCGATGTTGACAGGGGAGTAGGTCGAGCGCGGCGAAACACGACGATTAAACCTGCAAAGAAGATGGCGGCAATCGCGGATTGCTGCCAGGTAGGCCACGGCATGCTTGTTAGGCGCCTCCGGCTGCAATAACCACCCGTTGGTCAGCGGGTGTGTGGACAACGTCTGTTTCAAGCGCGTACTGGACCTGGCCAAAAAGTTCTGCGTCGGCGAAGTCCTGCGAGTCGGCGGTCAGCCGGAGCCCGGAGGCAACGACGACACAGACCGCGCCCACCACTGGGGTACCCACCGTTCGTCCCATTACGCCACCGTACCAACTTGGATATCGCAGTTTTGTTCGCTTCGCAGCGTGGCTGTTCCCGGGCCACTCATACATCTACAACCTACGCCGAGGGTACCGTGCGACCCCACGTGCGTCTTGTGACATCCCGCTGGTCGTGGTGCCATTTGGGGACTGTTCCATCATGAGATCTTGGAGTTCGTTGGCGAATGCGGCTGAACTAGACCTATGAACACCAAGATCGGCTACCTGCTTCCCACGCGCGAGAACATCATGAGTGGCCATCCCGAAACACGGTCGCTGCTTGATGGCGCCCGTCGAGCGCAAAGCCTGGGCTTCGATTCGATCTGGGTCGGCGACTCGTTGCTCGCTCGGCCACGACACGATCCGCTCACACTCCTGGCAGCCGTCGCTGCGGCTGTGCCCGACGTAGAACTCGGCCCTGCGGTGTTGTTACCGGCGCTTCGTAATCCGGTTGTGCTTGCGCATCAATTGGCAACGCTCGATCAGCTCAGTGAGGGGCGCTTGATTCTTGGTGTCGGCATTGCGGGTGACACTCCGGCGGTACGAGCGGAGTTCACCGCTGCCGGTGTGCCATTCGAGGGACGAGTTGGCCGGCTGATGGAGGGCCTTCGACTGTCCAAGGCATTGTGGTCGGGCGACCCCGTTTCCTGGGACGGCCGGTGGCAGGTCGACGAGGGTTCGCTTGCGCCAGTTCCACATCACCCCGGTGGGCCTCCGGTCTGGCTCGCTGCTGGAGCGGATGTGGGAATCGAGCGGGCCGCGAAACACTACGACGGCTGGTTTCCGATCGGCCCAGACGCTGAGACGTTCGGACAGCGCCAACAACTCTTTGTCGATACTGCGGTCAAGGCAGGGCGAGATCCTGCAGATCTCACTAC
>ERZ651776.2005-NODE-2005-length-23208-cov-5.698802_pt1 | contig 23208 bp, 23 predicted proteins | sample MGYA00514761_ERZ651776 | MGnify/ENA metagenome assembly ERZ651776 | reverse complement strand
ACTTATAACAGCTGGCCTAATGGCTGCTAGCAAGGCATCAGGAATACGTACGCCAGGAATAGGTAAATTGGTAACTTTAGGACCAACAATTGCAGCAAGAAATTTTTATAAAAACTCAAGACAAAATGAAAAATATGCAGATGCGGCAGCCCTTAAATATATGAGTGCGGTTAATCGTTCCTGTTTACCACTTGCTATTTTATTAAAAAATTTAGGCAAACAAGAATTGCTTCATGAAAATAGACAAGATCCTTATTTAAGGACACATCCCATTTCTCAAGATCGTATATCTGAAATAATGGAAGCAAGTAAAAAAATTAAGATAAAATATAGAGATGAATCAAAACTAGATGAATTGCGATATAAAAGAATGGTTGCAAAAATTATAGCTTTCACAAACAATTCAGGGAAAACATTATTATTATATCCTAAAAGTAATAATGATGTCGATGCAAAGTATGCAAGAGCAATTGCATATTTAAGATTACCTGATTTAGATAAAGGAATAAAAGAAATAAGTGAGTTAATAATTAATAATAAAGAGGATCCATTTTTTCCAGAGCTATTAGGACAAATGCTATTTGAAAATGGCAAAGTATATGAGTCAATAAGTGAGTTACAAAAATCTTCAGACCTTCTTCCCAATAACCCAATAATATTGTTAGCTTTATCAAGGTCTCAAGTTGAATCTGGTGAAGAAAAAGAAAATAATAAAGCAATAAATAATTTAAAAAAACTTCTACAAATTAAACCTGAAAATATTGCAGCATGGAAACTCCTTTCTATAGCTGAGGCAAGAAATAATAATATAAGTTTAGCGCAATTAGCATCTGCGGAATCATATTTTTTACTTGGAGAACTGGACTTAGCAATTCAATTTGCAAAAAAAGCAAGAATTGCTTTTAAAAAAAATAGTCCTAGTGATATAAGAGCTTTAGATATTATATTCTTTTCTAATGAAAGAATTAATAAATTAAGGGCTACTCAAAATATAACTGATTAAAATAGGATAATATTATGGTTTATAGTATCAAAAAAAATGTATCAATATTCATTAAAATTTTTTTTTCATATTTTATTGTTGTTAACTATGCTTTCCCTGAAGATACTATCTCTAAGCAGGAAATAGATAAATTAATATATGAATATATTATGGATAATCCAGAAGTAATATTAGAATCTGTTGATAAATTAAGAAAAAAAATGGCAGAAAATTCTGATTTGGATGAAACTTATTTAAAAGAAAATTTTATAGAATTTGCTAACGATCCATCCATTCCATATATGGGTTCTGATAAACCAAAAGTTACTATAATAGAATTTTTTGATTATAATTGTGGCTACTGTAAAAAATCACTAGATGCTGTTACAGAATTACTAAGAACAGAATATGACCTAAAAATTTCTTTTAGAGATTACCCTATTCTCTCTCCATCTAGTAGAATTGCCGCAAAAGCTGCTTTAGCAGCAAGAAAACAAGAAAAATATTTTATACTCCATTCTGCGCTAATGAATATGCAAGGTAATTTAAATGAAGAAAAAATATTTTCAATTGCTAGTGAACTAAATATAGATATAGAGAAATTAAAAATTGATATGCAAGAATCTGAAATAGAAAAAATTATTACTAATAATGAAAACCTAGCAAGGAAGTTAAATATAAGAGGGACACCAACCTTTATAATAAATGGTAAATTATATGCTGGGGCTTTAGAACTAAATAAATTAAGACAAATAATTAACGATAGTTTAAAAGATAGCTAATAATTATAAGGTTTTTAAAAATAAAAACTATAAAGGAAAAATATGTTTAACAATTTTGGGACATTTTTATCAACTAAGGTATTCGGAAAAAATATTGGGAAAGATGACTTTAATAATTTTTATTATGTAAGTAAAAATAATAAAAATAAAAAAAGATGGGTTATATATTATAAAAACAATGATGCATCGTCTATTCCTCCTGAATGGCAAGCTTGGCTTACTAATACTTCAGATGAATTCCCCGATAACAAAAATTTTAAAAAATATAAATGGCAAATTAAGCATGAAGCTAACTTAACTGGCTTAAGTAATTTGTATTATAAGTCTAAAAATTCTATAGAAAAAAAGGATAAATTCTATACATCTTGGATGCCAAGCAAAAAAAGAAAAGTAAATTAATGGCTATTGATAACAATATTCTTCCAAAAGTATGGAAAGGTAAAAATAATGATGTTATTTCATGTAGTGAAAAAATAAAACTACTTAATGAAAATATTATAGAAATTAAAAGAATGTCTGATGATGCTATAGAAGATGCAATTTTAATGGGTGCTGATGAAAAGCAAGTTATTGACACCATAATTAAATCATTAAAGAAAGTAATTTAATTTTTGAATTGAAAGTTATGCTAAGAATCATCTTTATTAATATAATGTTTCTTTTATTTACTCATATTGCTATTGCGGATACTAAAAGTAAAGCTGTTATAAAGATAATAGATAAAGTAGCAGGAAAATCTTATGTACGTGAAGTTTCTAAAGCCCAAGTTTTAAATTTTAGAAATATATTAATATCGTATAGCCACTGCATTACAGAAAAAGATAGTAACAATAATTTCGCTTCTTTTATTTACCTTAAGCATGTAAATCAAGATCAGTATATATTTAAGGGCTGGCTTTTATCAAATAATATAAGTGTTTCTCAGGTCTCTCACCCAGTCTATAATATAAAACTATTAAAATGCTTATAAATTTAATTAAAATTATCAGCTTTTGGATATAAATCTATATTGAGTTCTCCTGCATTACCTATACTAAAAAAATTGCTTTCTATCATTAGTGCTTTTTTTAAAATAACTAAAAAATCGGCTTGATTTATTTCATATGCTCCAAATGTTTTTAGATGCTCAGTAATAAATTGAGTATCTAGAATAGCAAATTTTCCTACCTTTAACCTTTCAATTAAATGAACCAATGCAATCTTACTTGCATTTGGTAACTTACTAAACATGCTTTCGCCAAAAAATACACCTCCAATAGCTACACCATATAAACCTCCTATGAGTTCATTATTCGAGTAACATTCTATGCTATGAGCATAACCTTTATAATGTAATTCAATATATACATCTCTTATACTTGGGTTTATCCATGTATTTTCTCTATTTTTTGTTGCTCTGGCGCAGCCTTCTATAACGCCAATAAAGTCAGTATTAACTTTTATAGAATAGGGGTTTTTATTAAGTAATCTTTTAAGTTTTTTCCTTAAACTAACTTTATATGGGTCTATAACTCCTCTAATTTTTGGCTTAACCCAAAAAATATCTGAGCTATTTTGATCTTCTGACATTGGAAATAGTCCATGCCTATAAGCATCAAGTACATTTTTGTAATCTATTTTAACATAATTATTTTGAAAATTATTTATCATATTTACTTAAATAATTTTCCAGCCACCTGATATCATATTTTCCCGTTATAAAAGCTTTATTATCAATTATCTCCTCATGAAGTGGTAGTGTAGTTTTAACTCCTTCAATAATATACTCCTTTAAGGCTCTTCTTAACCTCATAATAGCTTCTTCTCTAGTATTGCCATGTACAATTAATTTAGAAATTAAACTATCATAATTAGGTGGTATCATATAGCCAGAATATAAGGCTGAATCTACTCTTATCCCCAAACCACCTGGTACATGATATGTTTCAACTCTACCTGCATTAGGTACAAATGTTTTAGGATCTTCTGAATTAATTCTACATTCTATTGAGTGACCTATAAACTTAATATCTTTTTGTTTTATAGAAAGTTTTTTACCCGAAGCTACATTAATTTGCTCTTTAACTAAATCAAAACCTGAAATCATTTCAGTTATAGGATGCTCAACCTGTATTCTTGTATTCATTTCTATAAAAAAGAACTCTCCTTTTTCATATAACATTTCAAAAGTACCTGCGCCCAAATATCCTAATTTTTTAACAGCTTTTACTATTATTTTACTAATTTGTTCTCTTTCTATTTTATTTAATGCTGGTGATGGAGCCTCTTCTAAAATTTTTTGATGCCTTCTTTGCAAAGAGCAATCTCGTTCTCCAAAATGCACGACATTACCAAAACTGTCTGCAAATAATTGAAACTCTATATGTCTAGGATTCGCTAAATAACGTTCTAGATACATAGTATCATCTCCAAACCCAGACATAGCTTCTGTCCTAGCTAAATTCCATGCCTCATTTAATTCTCCAGGATTTTTAGCTACTTTCATACCTTTTCCACCTCCACCTGCTGCTGCTTTAATTAAAACTGGAAAACCTATTTCTTTTGCTACTTTTTTCAACTCCTTCAGGTCTTTTATAGACCCCTCTGATCCTGGTACGAGCGGAATACCTAAGTTTTTCATAGCTGTTCTAGCGGAAACTTTATCACCCATTTCAGAAATATGTTCAGGTTTTGGACCAATAAATATCAAACCATGCTCTTTAACAATTTCAGCAAACCTAGCATTTTCTGAAAGAAAGCCATACCCTGGATGTATAGCATCTGCACCACTAACTTCTGCTGCTGATATAATAGCAGAAACATTTAAATAACTTTTAGATGCTAAAACTGGACCAATGCAAACACTTTCATCAGCAAGCCTAACATGCATAGCATTTTCATCTGTAGTGGAATGTACGGCAACTGTTTTTACATCTAATTCATGACAAGCTCTAATAATTCTTAAAGCAATTTCACCACGATTTGCTATTAATACTTTTTTTATCAATTTAAACTACTTTATGTAATGTCTATAACTGCAAGAACTTCATCATATTCTACAGGCATTTCATTTTTAATAATAATATTTTTTACAACTCCAGAAAAAGGCGACTTAACTGGGTTCATAGTCTTCATAGCTTCAATGATAAATAATTGATCTCCTTCTTTTACAGACTGTCCAATAGATATAAATGGCTTTTCTTCAGGAGAAGAAGATAAATAAACTGTACCAACCATAGGAGATTTAACAGCACCGGCTTGAGCTAAAATATTCTCTGGCTCTTCTACTTCCACTCTATTTTTATCTAGTGCCTTAGAAACTAAAGTTCCACCAGATGTTATATTCCTTGCAACTTTTATGGATTGTCTTCCTTGGGTAATACTTATCTCTGATAAATCATTCTGATTTAAAAGCTCTGATAATTCTTTTATTAAAGGTTTATCTATCGTAATTCTGCCCATAAAATTCTCCTAATATTATTATATTTTTTATTCTAATAATTTAATAATAGAATACAATGCTAATTCGTATCCTAAAGCTCCAAAACCACAAATACATCCGTCTGCTACCTTCGAAATATATGATTCATGTCTAAAACTTTCTCTAGCATATATATTTGACATATGAACCTCAATAATTGGTTTGTTAAAGGACTTTAAAGCATCCATTATAGCTATTGACGTATGAGAAAAACCTCCTGCATTAATTATTATTCCAGAATGCGACTCAGAGGAATTTTGTATAACTTCAATCAATTTACCCTCATAATTACTTTGTATACAATCTATTTCATATAATTTTTTTCTACCTGATTCAATAAGATTGGCTTCTATATCCTTTAATTTCAAATTACCATATATACTAGGCTCTCTATTTCCTAATAAATTTAGGTTAGGACCATTTATAACTAAAATATTATTTAACTTATTCACAAATCAACCTTATAATACTATTTTAAATTGTCTTATATATATAATGAAACAATATACATTATATATATAAATAACCAAGAGATGATAGCATATAAAAATGTCAAAAAAACAAATAACTATTTATGTAAATGGAGAAAAAAAAATAATAGAGGATTCTCAAACAATTGAATCTTTCTTAAAAAGTTTAAATCTTAATAAAAATAATATTGCAATAGAAGTTAATAGAGAAATAGTAAATAAATCTAATTATAAGAATTCTATATTAATAGATAAAGATACTATAGAAATAGTTAATTTTATTGGAGGAGGAAACAATATTTCTAATAATAAAGATGTTTTAGAGATTGCTGGAACACCATATAATTCTAGACTTATAATTGGTAGTGGCAAGTTTAAAAGCTTTGAAGAAAATTTAAAAGCAATTCATTCCTCTGGTGCAGAAATTATAACTGTAGCTATTAGGAGAACGAACCTATCCAATCCTGAAGAGCCAATAATTACAGATATAATCAACCCTCAAACTTACACCTATTTGCCAAATACTGCCGGTTGCTATAATGCTGAAGAATCTATTAGAACTTTAAACTTAGCAAGAGAGGCGGGAGGCTGGGATTTAGTAAAACTTGAAGTTTTAGGAGACAAAACAAACCTTTATCCAAACATGATAGAAACAATTAAAGCTGCAAAAATTTTAGTCAAAGAAGGCTTTAAAGTAATGGCATATTGTTCGGATGACCCTATTCTAGCCAAACAACTGGAAGAAGATGGATGTTCTGCAATCATGCCTCTAGGATCTCCTATTGGTTCTGGTTTAGGAATTCAGAATAAACTTAATTTAAAAATGATAATTGATAATAGTAATGTTCCTATTATAGTTGATGCTGGACTAGGAACTCCATCAGATGCATGCATTGCTATGGAATTAGGATGCGATGGAGTGCTTATTAACTCTGCAATAGCATTAGCAGATAACCCTATTAAAATGGGAGAAGCTATGAAACTTGCTGTTCAAGCAGGAAGAAAGGCATATTTATCTGGACGAATGAATAAAAATAAATTTGCTATAGCAAGCTCTCCTAAAAAAGATTTTTGATATTTATGAAAGGATACAAAAAATGACTTTAAATAGACAAATATTAATGAAAACTAGACCAGTAGGTATGCCTATACTTGAAAACTTTGAAATTGTAGAGTCTACAATACCTGAAATAAGACATGGTGAGGTTCTTATAAAAATACTGTGGTTATCCCTTGATCCATATATGAGAGGCAGAATGAGTAAAGCAAAAAGCTATGCTGCATCACTAAATGAAGGTGATGTAATTGTGGGAGGAGCAGTGGGAAAGGTTATCAGTTCTCATACTTCCGAATATAAAGAAGGTGATATAGTTGAGGGCTTTACATTAGGATGGCAAGAATATGCAATTGCTAACCCTGCATCTATTAGAAAAATAAATCCTGATCTTGCTCCAATTCAGACTGCTGTAGGAGTGCTAGGAATGCCTGGGATGACTGCCTTCTTCGGATTGCTTCATATAGGCAAACCAATTCCTGGTGATACTGTAGTGGTATCAGCTGCTTCTGGAGCAGTAGGTCAACTAGTAGGCCAAATTGCAAAGATAGGAGGTTGCCATGTAGTTGGCATAGCTGGAGGAAAAGAAAAATGTGATTACTTAACTAATACATTAAACTTTGATGCAGCAATAGATTATAAGAATCAAAATGTTGATGATATGTTAGATAAGTATTGTCCCAATGGAGTTAATGTTTATTTTGATAATGTAGGAGGAAAAATTACTGATTCAGTTATTAATAAACTAGCTAACTATGCGCGAGTAGCTGTATGTGGAGTTATATCTCAATATAATTTAACAGCTCCAGAGCCAGGTCTTAGAACACATAGAGCTATGTTAACGGGTCAATGTACAACAGAGGGGTTCTTAGTATTCCAATTTGCACAAAAATATCATATAGGCCAAGAAAGAATGGCAAAATGGATTAAAGAGGAAAAAATAATTTATAAAGAAGATGTTGTTGAAGGGCTTGAAAATGCTCCAGAAGCTTTTATAGGACTTATGAATGGAAAAAACTTTGGAAAACTATTAATTAAAGTTTCAGATTAATTATTTTCTAACTTTTTAGGTTTATTAATTTTTAGTGAAAGCTCCTTTAATTGATTATCATCAATATCAGAAGGAGCATTCATTAACAAATCTTGTGCCTGCTGATTCATTGGAAACATTATTACTTCTCTAATATTTGGCTCATTAGCTAGAAGCATTACTATTCTATCAATTCCTGGTGCTATGCCTCCATGTGGAGGTGCTCCAAATTTAAAAGCATTATATAATGCTCCAAACCTATTTTTTAAATCTTCAGTATTATAGCCAGCTATATTAAATGCTTTTTCCATAATTTCTGTTTTATGATTTCTAATAGCTCCTGAAGAGAGTTCTATACCATTACAAATTATATCATATTGCCAAGCTAGAATGTCTAGGGGATCCTGATTTTCTAGTGCTTCCATTCCTCCTTGTGGCATTGAAAAAGGATTATGACTAAATATTATAGTATCAGTTTTTTCATCTAACTCATACATTGGAAAGTCTACAGTCCAGCAAAATTTAAATACGTTTTTTTCAATAATATCCATTTCTTCAGCTATTCTCATTCTTGCTTTTCCTGCAAAACTAGATGCTTCATTTACTTTATTACATACAAAAAATACAGCGTCTCCATCTTTTGCCTTAGCATTATTTTTTATAATTTCGATTGCTTCGACTGATAAAAATTTAGCTATTGGACCTTTAGCTTCTCCATCACTTAGTAAAATATATCCTAGTCCAGGTTGTTTTTGATCTTGAGCCCAAGCATTCAATTTATCAAAAAATGAACGAGGTTTTTCTGCTACATTAGGAGAGGCAATAGCTCTGACAACTGCACCCTTATCTATTTGTTCTTTAAAAGCTCTAAATGTTACTCCTTCATGCAAAAAGGCTTGGGTTACATCACATATTTCTAAAGGGTTTCTTAAATCAGGCTTATCAGTACCATATTTTAATATAGCATCTTTATAGGTAATTCTAGGAAATGGGTTTGAGGTAATTTCCCAATCAGAGAATTCTTTAAATACACTTGTCATAACTGGCTCAATTGCATTAAATACATCATCTTGTGTAGCAAATGCCATTTCCATATCCAGCTGATAAAACTCTCCAGGACTTCTATCTGCTCGGGCATCTTCATCTCTAAAACAAGGTGCAATTTGAAAATAGCGATCAAAACCAGATGCCATTATTAATTGTTTAAATTGCTGAGGAGCCTGGGGTAAGGCATAAAACTTACCTGGGTTTAAACGTGAAGGAACTAAAAAATCTCTTGCTCCTTCTGGTGATGAAGCAGTTAAAATCGGTGTCTGAAATTCATGAAACCCACTTTCTGTCATCTTTTTTCTTATTGATGAAATTATTTTAGAGCGAAGAATCATATTGTTTTGCATTTTAGACCTTCTCAGATCTAAAAATCTATTTTTAAGCCTAATTTCTTCTCCAAGATCATGATCTCCAGATACTGGCATTGGAAGAATTTCTGAAGAAGATTCAATGCTATAATCTTCTATAACAACTTCTATTTCACCAGTCACAAGTTTTTTATTTATTAAATCATCTGACCTTTTAACAACTTTACCAGATACTGTTACTACACTTTCTAATCGAGTTTCTTCACATATTTTAAAAAATCTATTATCATTATCTACTACTAACTGAATTACTCCGTGTTGATCTCTTAAATCAATAAATAGTAATCCTCCATGGTCTCGTTTACGATCGACCCATCCAGATAGCTTAACAACTTCACCTACATTTTTAGGCATTATTTCTCCACAGTTGTGTGAACGATAAAGATGCATATAACGATCCTTTATAAAATTTCTTATTAATACATAATATTTAAAATATTATACACTAACTTTTAGACAAAATTTAAAAAAATTCAAACCAAAATGTATTTAGTTTTGTTGATTGCAAACAAATCTAATGCTATTCCTAAATAATGTCACTTATAACACAATCAAATGAGGTATTGAAACTTTGTAATATTCTACTGTCAGAAAAATTTATATGTGTTGATACAGAATTTATTAGAGAAAAATATTACCATCCAAAACTTTGTCTCATTCAATTAGGCGATACAAAGGGAAATGGATGGGCAATAGACCCTTTAGTTGAAAATATAGATTTACAGCCTGTATATGAACTTTTTTTGAACGAAAACGTACTTAAAGTATTCCATTCACCTAGACAAGATTTTGAAATAATATTTAATATTTTAAATAAAATACCTAAACCAATTTTTGACACACAGTCTGCAGCAATGGCTTGTGGCTTTGGCGATGCAGCTAGTTATGAATCTTTAGTAAATAATATAGTAAATATAAACTTAGATAAGAGTGCTAGATTTACTGATTGGCAATTAAGACCTTTATCAAAAAAACAAATTGATTATGCTATATCTGATGTAACTCACCTTTCAAAGGTTTATAGCTATCTACTAGAGAATATGACTAAAAATGGCCGTTTAGAATGGATCAGAGAAGAAGTTCATAAATTTTTTGATTTGAATATTTATGTTACAGAACCTAATAATGCTTGGAAAAGGATTAAATTTTATAGTTCTAATAAAACTACAATGTCTATTTTTAAAGAAATTGCCCAAATGCGAGAAGAGCTAGCTAAAAAACTAAATGTTCCAAGAAATAAGATAATGAGAGATGATATAATAATTAAATTAGCAAAAAACCCTCCTAAAGACTTAAAAGAATTTGATGGACTAAGAGGTATGAACTTAAGAAATATAAATAATTCTCATAAGGCTCTTATTTTAAAAAGTATAGAAACAGGTAAGAAAAGTCAACACACAGGTTGGTTAAATAATAATATTAAAAGTAATAATGCATCTAAAGCAGTTATAGATATATTGAAAATTATATTATTAAGCTGTGCTGAAAAACATAATATTTCTCCCCTTCTTATAGCCAATAAAGAAGATATTAAGCAAATTGCTCTAGGCGAAAAAAATGTTAAAGCTTTGAAAGGCTGGAGATATGAAATATTTGGTTCTTCTGCCTTGAAATTAATTGAGGGAAGTCTTAACATTACTGTTAAAGAAGGTGCTGTAATAATAGAGTAAATGTAATCTATTTAATAAGTACCTGGATAAGCTCCGCCATCTAAAAGAAGATTCTGTCCAGTAATATATCCTGCATGACTACTACATAAAAATGTACATGCAGCTCCAAATTCATTCGGTGTGCCAAACCTACCTGAAGGATTACCAGCGGCCCTAGCCTTACTAATTTCTTCCTCACTTTGGCCTGTTTTTTTAGACATAAACTTAAATCCACTTCTTAGCCTATCTGTATCAAATGGACCCGGTAATATATTATTAATCGTAACATTATTAATTATTGTCTTACGAGCAATTCCAGCGACAAATCCTGTTAACCCACTTCTAGCTCCATTAGAAAGTCCTAGAATATCAATTGGAGCCTTTACTGAACTAGAAGTAATATTTACTATCCTTCCGAATTTTCTATCTTGCATTCCATCTACATAAGCCTTAATAAGCTCTATTGGAGTAAACATATTTGCTATACAGGCACTCATCCAATCTTCTCTATTCCAGTCCCTGAAATCACCCGGAGGAGGCCCTCCAGCATTATTTACTAATATATCTGGCGAAGGACAAAGTTCTAAGAGTTTACTTTGGCTACCTTTAGAAGTTATATCTGCACAAAACTCTGTAACTTTTACATTAAACTCATTTCTTATCTCATTAGCAGTAGACGATAATACTTCTTGGTCTCTTCCATTAATAACTAAATCTACTCCTTCAGATGCTAACGCTTTTGCGCATCCTTTACCTAAACCTCTACTAGATGCACATATAATTGCATTTTTTCCTTTAAGTCCCATATCCATATAATATCTCCTACTATTTACTATAGTTTAATAGTATTTTTAATAAAAGGTATAGTAATTTTCTTTGCTTTTTCTAATGATTTAAAATCAATTTTAGCAACTAATTTTGATATAGCTTCAAAAGATCTATCAATTCTTTTTATTAAGTAATCTATAACATCCATTTCAACTAAGATGCCCTTATCTAAAAATTGTTTAATTAACAAGTTTTTTAATAGCCTATCGTCAGGAAAGTCTATGTTAACTTGAGGCATAGAAAGTAACCTTGATTTTAAATCAGGTAATTCAAAATTTATTTGAGACATATTAAACTTAGAGGTCAGCATTAAATTATTTTTATTTTCTAATAACATGTTATAAAGATGGAATAATAATGTTTCAGATGTAAGTGATTCTAAATTTTCAATTATAAGACATTTTTTTTCTGATAATTGATCAATATTTTTATTTGATATATCTTTTGCTTCTATAATATCACCATGAGATAGTGTTCTTAAAACTTGAGCCAAATGGCTTTTTCCTGAGCCAAGTGGTCCACAAACTATAAAACCAAATGTTGTCCAGTTAGGCCAAGAATCTAGCCATGAAACTGCCTCTTTATTAACCTCACTAACAAAATAATCATTTCTACCCATTGATGGAAGAGACCTTAGGTTTAATATTAACTGTTGATTAACAGAACTATTCATTTAAATTATTATCCTATGTTTTCTTTTCTATTAATACTGCACATAAAACTGCAGTTAAAGGAATAGCAATCAAAACTCCTAAAATTCCAAAAGCAGCTCCACCTCCTAAAAGAACAAACATGCCTATTAAAGGATGAAGGCCAACATTTTTTGATATATATTTTGGCACCAAGATATAAGATTCTAAAAACTGACCAATAATAAATATTCCTATTATATAAAATATAATTGATAAATCACTAAACTGTAATAGAGAAAATAATAGTGTTATACTTAAGCCTATAATAGTTCCCAAATATGGAATAAAGGATAGAATGCCTATCATAAAACCGATACTTATTGCACCCTCCACCTGAAGAATTGATAATAAAATAGAATAAAATACCATAAGCATTGTAGAAACAATAAATTGCCCTCTAAAGAATGAAGATAAAACCATATCTATTTTTGGTAATTTACTCTCTATAGCTTTTTTATATTTTTTTGGAATATTGCTCCTCAAATATTTTATAATTTTTTGCCAATCATAAAGAATATAACAAGTAACAATAGGGGTAATTATAATTAAACCTAAAATATTTAATAAAGCCTTACCTTTTCCAAATGAAATACTAAATATATTTATCAAAATGCTAATTAATTCATCGCTTTTAGTAGACATAATTTTTTTAAAAGAAGCTAAATAATTATTTTTATTCAGAATACTATCAAAATTAGTATCTATAAAAAATACTAACTTGCCATAAATTAAAGGAAGTTTTGATATGATTATACTAAATTGTTCTATACAGACCGGAATGAAAAATATAAAACCTCCAAAGAAAAATAGCAAACTTATCAATAAAGCAGCTAATACAGAAAGTAAGTGCCCTAAACCTATACTTTCCATCTTTGTGACTAAAGGGTTAAGAATATAAGCAAGCATAATACCTACTAAAAATGGAAGTAAAATTGCAGATGCCAGCCATAAAAAAATTAAAAATAATAACGCAAATATCAAAATAATATTATTTTTATTTATTACCAATAATCTTCTCCTTTTAAATACATTATTCTGTTAATAAAATGGAAGGCTCTTTTTTAGACTCAATATTTAATGATTCTACAGAGTCCTTCTTAAGGTCGATTAAACTTATATTATAACCATTATGAACATTTAATATTTTCTGTATATCAATTCTAGATTTATTAAATACGTTAAATAAGCTAGACTCATTTTTGATATTAATACTAGCTCTAATTAATGCATTATCATGGAAGAGAGATAAAATATTATATTCTATAACTTCATCTATATTTTTTAAATTAGTAATTAACAGTCTCCAATTTTTAAAGTTTTTAAAATTAGCATTAAAAACCATAGTTTTGACATCCGAATTATCATGAAAATATATCTTATGGCTTTCCAACCATGAGCTTATCTCTTTTAAGTTATAAAATACTGAAAAATCTGCTTTATAATTTATGTTAGATAATACCTCATAATGAATTTTATATCCTGTGACAAAATTTTTAACCTTTATGTTTTCAGAATTTTTTATTTTTAAATTAATTACTTTATAATCTTTATTATTTAATTTCCAAGAAAGTAATTTTTCCAAACCTATAAGTATAGCTTTTTTCGTCGCCTTATTTCTAGCTAATGTAATATCTTGAGATATAATATCTATATAAATATTATCCACAGGAAAAGAATCATTTGCAATAACTGTATTATCTATTATTGGTATACAGAAAAATAAAATAAAACCATATAGTAATTTTTTAATTTGCATAAAATATTTTGTATTTTTAATCATCTTTAACCATTATAATTGCAAAACCATATATATCTAGTATCGTCATATTAAAAATTTTAAATATAGGATAAATATAAACTATGCCAAAAACAAAAAATAAAACTACTTCAAAAAACCTTACATATAAAGATGCAGGAGTAAACATTGAAGTTGGAAATAAGTTTGTTCAAGATATTAAACCTTTAGTTAAACAAACTAATAGATTAGGGGTTATGGGATCTATAGGTGGTTTTGGTGGTTTATTTAATTTAGCTGATTGTGGTTATATAAATCCTATACTTGTTTCTGCTACAGATGGTGTAGGTACAAAATTACTTATCGCTGAGGAAGTAAACAAGCATGACACTATAGGTATTGATTTGGTAGCAATGAGTGTTAATGACATAGTTGTTCAAGGAGCTGAACCTCTTTTCTTTTTAGACTATTTTGCTACTGGTAATTTAAAATTGGATATAGCTAAAAAAATAATAAAAGGTATAGCTTCTGGAGTAAAAATTGCAAATTGTGCTCTTATAGGTGGAGAAACTGCAGAATTACCTGGAATATACGCTAATAATAAGTATGATTTAGCAGGCTTTGCAGTTGGTGCAGTTGAAAAAAATAATATTTTACCAAAGAATAATCTAAAAGCTGGAGACGTCATTATAGCATTGAGAAGCTCTGGTATTCATTCAAATGGTTTTTCATTAGTAAGAAAAATTTTAAAAAGTAATCATATTTCTTTAAATGATAAGATTAAAGGATTTTCAGAAAAGTCTATTGGAAACCATTTACTTAAACCAACAAAAATTTATGTAAAATCTGTACTTAATGAACATAAATTAGGAAATATAAAAGCATGTGCACATATTACGGGAGGAGGACTTATCGATAACCTTCCAAGGGTTATTCCTGCATCATTAACATCCGTTATATATGGAAAAAATATTAAACCCAATAAAGTATTCCATTGGCTAAAAAGTTTAGGAAATGTAAAAAGCCATGAAATGCTAAAAACATTTAATTGTGGAATAGGTATGTGTATTATAGTTAAAGCTAGTATAGCAAATCAAGTATTACAAAACTTTATTAATCACGGCGAAGAGGCCTCAATTATTGGAAAATTAGAAGATAAAACCGATAATAGAGACCTTATAATAATTGATGAAAATAAAATTTGGTCTAAATAAACATAAATTAATATTATCCTACTATTTCATCCTCATTAAAAAAAAAATTTATTTCAATTAATGCATTTTCCGCACTATCAGAGCCATGAACTGAGTTTGCTTCAATAGATTCTGCATGGGCTGCTCTGATAGTTCCCTCTGCCGCTTCAGAAGGATTAGTTGCACCCATTATTTCTCTATACTTAACTATAGCATTAGGTGCTTCTAAAGCTTGAACTACAACTGGACCAGAAGTAATAAATTTAACTAAATCATTAAAAAAAGGTCTTTCTTTATGGACTCCATAAAACTTTTCTGCTTGTTCAACAGATAAGCGAATACGTTTTTGAGCAATAATTGATAAGCCTGCTTCTTCAATCATAGTATTGATTTTACCTGTTATTGATCGTCTTGTAGCATCAGGTTTTATAATAGATAATGTTCTTTCCATTCTATATTCTCCAATTTAAGTAATTAATGTAGTTATTCAAAAAAGTCTTTAACATAAGTATTTAGTAACCTAACGCCAAAAGCTGTTCCGCCTGCAGGGTACAATTCAGAATTGCTCTTAGCCCAAGTAACTCCTGCAATATCTAGATGTGCCCATGGAATATTTTGCACAAACTGTTCAATAAATTTAGCTCCTGAAGTTGCTCCTGCACCTCTTCCTGATCCAACATTATGCATGTCAGCTATATCTGATTTAATATCGTCATCATATTCTTCACCTACAGGCAACCTCCAAACTTTTTCTCCAGTTTTCTCACCAGAATTAAAGATATTATTAGCTAATTCATCATTATTACTAAATAACCCTGCTCTTTGAGGACCTAAACTTACTATGACTGCACCTGTTAAAGTTGCTAAATCTATCAACCTTTTTGGTTTAAATTTATTTATAGCATAAGTAACTGCATCCGCTAAAACTAGTCTTCCTTCTGCGTCTGTATTAATCACTTCAATAGAATGACCAGATGAAGCCACAACTACATCTCCTGGCCTTTGAGCTTTTCCTGAAGGCATATTCTCTACTAAACCAACAACAGCTGATATATTCACTTTAGCTTTTCTTCCTGCTAAAGCTTTCATTAGTCCAATTACTACACCAGATCCTCCCATATCCCATTTCATATCTTGCATTCCACCTGACGGTTTTATAGATATTCCTCCTGTATCAAATGTAACGCCCTTTCCAACAAAACAAACTTCAGGCTTAGATTTAGTATTTTTTGTTCCATTCCAGGTCATACTTACTACTCTTGGCTCATTTGCACTGCCCATAGCTACCCCAAGTAAGGCTCCCATTTTTAGGCGTTTAATTTGCGCAAGCTTTAAGACTTCCACTTTTACACCCAAGGATTTTAATTTCTCAGCTTCTTCAGCAAGAGTCTTCGGAGTTAAAATATTTGCAGGTTCTGAAACTAGATTACGAGTTAAATAAACACCTTTTTCTAAAGACTTTAATGGGGAATAATATTTTTTTGCCAAGGAAGGGTCTTTTGTAATTATTTCAATTTGATTAAGTGCAAAATTATGCTTGCTTTTGTTTTTTAATTTATATTTAAAAAAAGTATAAGACCTTAATTTCATGCCATGCACAATTCTTGCTGCTAAATCCTCTATAATAATCTTATGCTTTTTATTAGGCTCCACATAAATAGTTAGATTTGAAATAGATTTAGATATTAAGGAAAATATACTTCCCCCAATTCTATCTGCTTTATCACTATTATAATTTTTTATCTCTCCAATACAATATATTAAAATTTCTTGTATTTTTTTATCTTTATTTGCAATTAAGGTTAAAGAACTTCCTTTTGTTTTATTCAGTTTATTTGAATTTATTGAATCTGATATAATACCTTTATATTCCTTATCTATACCGATAATATTAGGACCCATTTCTAAAGATTCATCAAGAATTACTACTACTAAATCTTTCTTAGTTACAGACTTAGATACAAAAGCTACTTTCATTGACATTTAATTTCCTTTCAAAGGGTATTAATTATTAATATAAAAAAATATATGTTATATTTTAAAAAAAATTAATCATTAGTTTTATATTATTTTAGAACTAACATATTTTTAAAATTAAGCTAATAAAATTTTACATGGACCTAACAAAATTGAATTTATTTAATAAATATATCTTTAGGCAATTATTAGGTCCCTTTATTTTAATTATGCTGTGTATGACAGGAATTGCTTGGTTAATACAATCTCTAAGATTTATTGAATTAATAATTATTAAAGGTTTACCTGTTAATATTTTCATTAATCTAACTATTCTAATAATTCCTAAATTATTAGCTACTATAATACCATTTATAGCATTTTTATCTACACTAATTACATATGCAAGACTTAACACTGAATCTGAGTTAATATCTATGAAATCTGCAGGAATGAATAATTTTAAAATACTTTTACCTTCTATAATATTTGGAATTACATTAGGAGTATTTACCATTTTTTTAGAGAACTATGCATCTCCATATGCATATAATAAATTTAAAAATTTGCAGCATAATATTAGAAACAATTATATATCCACTCTTTTTCAAGAAAAAGTTTTTTCCTCACCTATTAAAGGACTTACTGTATTTATAAAAGAAAGAGATGAAATTGGAACTTTTCAAGGGATATTGATTCATGATGAGAGAGACTTAAATAAAACTATAAGCATTATAGCAGAAAAAGGAAAAATAGTAACTACAAAAAATGGAGCAAGATTTGCTTTAATAAATGGCAATAGACAAGAAATTTCTAAAAATAAAAATATCTCTATTTTATATTTTGATGAATATACTTTAAATATTAGCAATTATAATAAAGAAACATCATCAAGATTTAAAGATGTTAGTGAAAGAAATTTTTATGAGTTATTTAATCCTAAGGAAAATATTAATGCACTATACAAAAAAGAATTTAAAGCAGAAGCTCATAAAAGAATTATGACTCCAATAATAGTAATAATGATGGTTTTAATTGGGGCAGCAACATCAATTATAGGAAAGTTTAATAGGAAAGCCTCTCTAAAAAAATTATTCTACTCAATTAGTTCAGCTTTAATTATACAAATATATATTATTGCATCTCCTCAATTAATGATTAAATCTCCTCAGCTTATTCCAGCTTTATATATTTTTATATTTATTATTCTATTGTCAATATTTTTTTTAATTTCAGATAAAGCACAAAATATTAAAGAAAAAATATTATATAAAATAGGAAGATCATAAAATGAACTATTTTTTTTCTCCATTAATGTTCTATTTTTTAAGACATGCTTCAGTCTATTTTTTTTCTATACTTTTACTTTTAAGCTTTATTACTTCTTTAAGTGAACTCATTGAATATAGTAAACAAACTTCCCATTTTAAAAGTAATGCATTTTTAATATGCATTAAAATGACTTTGTATAAAATGCCAATAAATATTCAAGAGTTATTACCCTATGCTACATTCTTTGGTTCAATGATTTCGTTAATAAGGTTGTCAAAAAATTTAGAGCTAATTACTGCAAGGTCTGCAGGATTATCTATTTGGTTCTGCTGTTTACCTCATATTTTATTAGCTTTTTTTATTGGCGTATTTAACGTAATGGTGTTTAGCTCTCTTGCCTCTGTTACTCAAACAAAGCTTCTACAATTAGAATATCAATATTTTAATAAGAATAATAATAATCTTCAAATTTCTGGAGGAGGCTTCTGGCTTCATCAAAAAGAAGAAGATAAAACTTCTATAATCCACGCCAGTAAAATAGACCCTACAAAAATGGCTTTAAATAAAGTAATCATTTTTAGATATACTAAAGATAATAAATTTTATGAAAGAATTGATGGTGATAATGCTATTTTAGAAAATGGCTATTGGAAAATTGATAAAGGCATTAAAACAAATAAAGATTTAGAGACTTCTAATTTTATAGATTTACAATTAAATACACAACTAACAAGCTCTCAAATAAAAGAAAGTTTTGCAAGACCAGAAACAATTTCTTTTTGGGGAATTCCGAAATTTATTGAAATAATAGAAAAAGCAGGTTTTAATTCAAGAAAGCATGTAATTTATTTGCATAAAATGTTGTCTACTCCTTTCTTTTTAATTGGAATGGTTCTTCTTGGTGCTATATTTTCTGTAAAACCAATCGGTAGGCATGGTATAGGAAAAAGATTATTTATTGCTATAATCATAGCATTTGTTATCTTTTTTTTAAATGATGTAATAGCAGCTCTAGGACAAGGCTCACAAACGCCAGCCTTTCTTGCGGCATGGATTCCTGCTCTTATACCAATGTTTATAAGTACTAGTATATTACTCTATTTAGAGGACGGATAAAGAAAAATTGAAGCTATTATACAATTTTATAATTATAATAAAATTATTTTCCTTACTAATATTTAGTAGTTTTTCTTATGGAGAAGAGCTTCAAACAAAAAATAGTTTTTTAAGTGCAAATTATATAGAATACCATGATGAAATATCATTAGTTTCAGCAATTGGTGATGTTGAAATAATAAATGGTATTCAAGTATTAAGAGCTGACAAAGTGACTTATGACTCTTTAAGCGATAGTATTTTAGCAATAGGAAATGTAAGTTTAAATGATAATAAAAATAATATTTTCTTTTCTGAAAAAATGGAACTATCAGGCGATTTAAAAAAAGGAGTGATTAAAAATTTTAACTCCGTCTTAAGTGATGGATCATCTTTATCGGCAAATATAATAATAAGAGATAGTACAGATGGTGATAAATTAGAGAAAGTTATCTATACAAGGTGTAAGCCTTGTGAAGATGATATTACAGAGCCTCCAATATGGCAAATAAGAGCCTTAAAATCTAAAAGAAATATAGATAATGGAACCATTGAGTATGAAAATGTAGTACTAGATGTATATGATTTTCCAATATTATATGTACCCTATATTAGTCATTCTGACCCTTCAATAAAAAAATCTTCTGGCTTACTAAGCCCAACATTCAATAGTAATAGTATATTTGGGTTTAGTTACTCTCAGCCTTATTATTTTGCATTGTCAAAATATAGGGACCTTACCTTGACTCCAACAATAACTAGTAATGAGGGAGGGATTATAGAGGCTAATTATAAATCTTTAAGATCAAGAGGGTCTAGTGATATAAAAGCTAGTTTCACTAGGGGAAGCCATGTAAACATAGACGGAAAAGAAAGTAATAAATTTAGAGGCCATATAGACCTTAAAGTTGCAGAAAGAATTAATAAAAATTGGATTATTGGATTAAATGCGGTTAGAGCTAGTGATTTTTCATATTTAACTAGGTATAAGATGGGCGGTGATAGTAAAGGAGCCCTTACTCAAAGAGCTTACCTTTCTGGCAGTAAAAAAGATTTTTATGCGAAAATAGAAGGTATGTATTTTCAGCCTCTTGATGCATTTAAAAGCAATAGACATGTTCCATTAATATTACCTAGCATCAAAATGGTATGGTACAAAAATTTTAATAATGGCGCTCTGAGAAAAATTACTTTAGATACTAATATTATATCTAAAGCAGATGCTTCAAATGCTCAAAAGTTATCTATAAAATCTTCATGGAGCAAGAATCATATATTTGAATCTGGTCATGTTATTAAAGCAAAATTTTCGACTCGTGCAGATATGTATAGAAATAAAAAAACAGATAACTCTAGAGTCATTGGAAAAATAGGAACTTATGAAAAATTCAGAGCTCTTCCTAAATTTGAGACCATGTGGAGCTTTCCAGTCGTGAGTTATTATAAAAATCAATCTATTCTTTTAGAGCCTATAGTTCAAGGAATTATAGCACCCAAAGGAGGCAACCCAGATTCCATTCACAATTTAGATAGTATTGATTTTGAATTAAGCGATTATAATTTGTTTTCCTCGGATAGATTTGTTGGCATTGATAGAGTAGAAGAAGGAAGCAAATTAAATTTTGGACTTAAGTCAACTTTAAATTTAAATAAATATGGCGAATTTACAAGTGTATTTGGACGGTCTTGGAATATATTAAAACCTCAGGTAGAATACGTCTCAGGAACAGGTTTAAGCAAAAAATTATCTCATCTTGTTGGTAACATAATTTACAATTCAAAAAAATCTATAGTTTTAGGTTATCACTTTAGAAGAGATGCTCTTAATTTTAGATCTCAAAGAGATACATTGACTATTGCCTATGATGGTAGTCCAATAAGCGCTAATATAGATTATACTATGGTCAGGGACGACCCTGTGCCCACTCAAAGCCTTCTCTCTGAGCAGGCCAGCATCTCACTATCATGGAATATTAACGAAAACTGGAGTTCCAATATAAGGCAGAATAGAAATTTAATAAATAGTAATTGGGGCAATGCAATTAATAGTTATGGCTATATTCAATATCAAAATGAGTGTATAATAATACGCTTACGAGCAGAAAGAAAGCATCAAACTTTAGTTGATGTTCCAGATACAAATGAATACTCTATAAGCTTTAATTTAGTAGGTTTTTAGTTTTAGTTAAGGAAAAATTATATGTTTTTAAAAGTTATAGTAACTATTTTTTGTTTATTTGCATTTAATCTTAAAAGCTCAATTTCTCAGAACGAAAATAATAAAATAGACCTTATAAGTATAGTGGCAATAGTAAATGATGAACCAATAACTATTATGGATTTAAATAGTAGAACGCAATTAATAATTGCTTCATCTAATTTACCTAACAACATAGAAACTAAAAGAAATCTACAGGGACAAATTATTCAATCGCTAATTCAAGAAAAACTTCAAGCACAAGAAGCAGAAAAATTAGGAATAAGAGTAAGTAACAAAGAAGTAGAAAATACAATAAAAATTATTGAAAATAATAACAATATACCACATGGTGTTTTAATTGAAACCTTATATGAGAAAGGAGTTCCAAGATCCGCCCTTCCTTTAAGGTTAGAAGCAAATTTGATCGTAGATAAATTATTACAACAAGTTATTAACCCTAAAGTTATTATAAGTCAGAATGAGATAAATAATGAGTATATTAGTTATTTATCAAATGAAGGAAAGTATGAATATAAGCTTTCAGAGATTACTTTTGATTATAATACTTTATCAAAAAACAACAATATACTGCTTATAGCAAAGCAGATAAGAAAAAAAATTATTGATGAAAATAATTTTGAAGAAATAGCAAAGAGAATTCAGGAAAATGGTACTGGAAAATTTAAGAAAGATAATTTTTGGAGGTTAAATAATACCATAAATACAAAAACCTATGATAATATTAAAGACTTAAATGAAAATGATATATCAAATTTAATAACACTAAATACTGGCATATCTATTGTCAGACTTGATGGCAAAAGAAAATTTAAAGTACCTAATCTTTCAGAAACTGTAGAAGATATTTCATTTATTAGTTTTGACCTTCCAATTAATCAAAGCAAAACTAATAGCCTTATGGAAGAAATAAGAAATAAAACAATTACTATTAAATCTTGTAAAGAAATGTCAGAAATGACTAAATTTGAAGGTAATAATAGAGGAAAGTATATTGGAAAGATTATACTTAAAAGCTTGCCTGAGCATTTTACCAAAGGAATCGAAAACATTTTAGTAAACCAACCATCAGACCCTATTTTAGCAGAAGATGGTATATATGTAATGATGGTTTGTGAAAGAAATAACAAATTGAACCAAGAATTTGCTCTTAAGGAAATGATTAAAGAAAATATAAGAGCTAGAACAGCTAATAGTTTAAAAGAAAGATATTTATTAGATTTAAATAGAAGAGCTCTTATAGATATTAGAATGTGATATAAATGGACTTAAACGCAATAAAGAATATAAATAATCTACCAAGTATCTCCCAAACAATAAAAGAATATAATTTATCTGCAAAAAAAAATATGAGTCAGAATTATATACTTGATT